>VOFK01001519.1_pt1 | contig 41012 bp, 59 predicted proteins | sample 5384121 | NCBI WGS metagenome assembly VOFK01 (sample SAMN12384730, study PRJNA508395) | human gut metagenome | isolation source: healthy gut J | host: Homo sapiens | reverse complement strand
CGCTCGTCGTAGTCCGACAGGTCGAAACCGTTCTCGAGCTTCGTCTTGGCGTTCGCGGCATCGGCGTAGAGGCGCACGCAGGCATTCATCACCTGCGGGTGGTCCTCACGCTTCTGCCGATGACCAGCTGCTTCAGACGCGACAGCGAACGGAACGGGGACCACGATGACCTTGCCTGTCGTTGCGCAGGGAACAACTGTCTCGGTGATAACTCCGTATTGTCGGGATGGCGTGCGTGATGTCGCCGCCCGACAGCGTCGTCACCGCGATGATCGTGATCGAGCCGCCGTTGGGCAACTGCACGGCCTTTCGTAGATCTTCGCCAGATCCGGAGTAGAGCGATCCGGGCATCGAGTCCTTCGAAGGAATCTGATCCATACGGTTCGATACGATGGCCAGCGCATCGGCGTAAAGGGTCATCTCCGTCAGCAGCACCGCACCTTTCACGCCCTTATCGACGGCGAAATATTCGGCGGCGGTCGAGGCCATCGGCACGAGCGGAGCCGCTCCACCGAGAGTTCTCCATTGGTATTGACGAACGAAACCGTGCGATCGAGCGCACCGGCGTTTTTCGAACACCTGCTTGAAGTAAGAGGGGAAGTCGATGAGTTCGACAGACCCATGCCGCCCAGGATGATCTTACATTTGGCGCTTGGCACGCAGGGCCACATTGGCCATCACGGCGTTATAGGGGCTGATCCGGATCGGCGAAGAAAGGAATCTTCTGGCCCTGCTCCATGGATCGTATTATTGAGGTCGATGCCGGCGATAACCGTGGCGATCGCCCGACGCGGCTGGATGCGGCGAACGGATTCACCGTCGGACCGCCGATTTCGCGGGGCTTCGCCCTCGATCTGCTCGCCGCCCTCGATAGGCTCGCCGTAGGCGTTGAAGAAACAGCCCGCCGGGTTATCCGAAACGCGCAGGCTTTCGGGGGTTCGCCGTGGAAAATTACCTCGAATCGGTGGTAATACCCTCCGTGCCACGAAAACCTGCAAAGTCACCTGGTCGCCCATAATCTTCACCACCTGGGCCAACTTGCCGCCCACGGTGATGGCCAGGCTCGTCATTACCCGCCTTCGGCACGCAGCGTCACGGTCGCCTTGGCGTATTTTCCAATCTTGATATATATCTTCACAAATGCTCGTGTTGTCATGCAGCGCCTTATTTGGATTCTTTTTCACTCACTGTTTTCTCGATCTAAACTGGCGAGTAGTCCTCGAATTTCTCCGATTTCCACTCGAATAGTTCATCGACGGAAGAGGTTGATCAGGCCCTTGAAGAACGATGCCTCCTCGAAACCGAGTGAACCCGAACTCCCGTCGCAGATGTCGAGGCACCATCTCGTACATCATCTTCTGGCGTTCCGATCGGGCAGTTGGCGTCGATCTCGTCGAGCGTCCTGCTGCAGGATGCGAAGTCGATGGCTCGACTTCCAGAACCGCTCGTGGTACTCCACCGGCACGCAAAATACTCGCAGAGATGTTGTCTGATAAGGTGGCTTTCACTTGCCGCGCTGCACGATGGTCTTGCCGGCATACCCTGCGAGGTCTGATCCTTCTCGATAGTGCGTCGAGGTATTCGCTTACGGATGTCGAGATATTTCGAGGTAAGTTCCCGACAGGTCGATGGCCGAGGTAGCGCTTCGGGAAGTCGGCACGCCTGCGAAGGGCGTGAAAGCAACGCGCCGCACGCTTCTTGGTGAATTCGGTCACCGCTCCTTGAGGATTCGCCCGCGGGCGACACCGTCCCAGGGAAGGTCACCGAACCAGATCTGGCCGTTGGTGAGGATTTCTAGGAAGCCACACGCAGTAGAAGTTCGAGATGATCGCCGAAACCATCGGGAAGGCATCCTGACCCGGCAGTTCCTCCAGACGGTTTCGACATCTCGCGCAGCGCCTGCGCCCAGCGCGAAGTCGAGTCGGCCATGACGAGCACCCTTGAGTCCCATGGCGCGGTAGTATTCGCCGATGGTCATGCCCGTGGCAGACCGGACGCCTCGCGCGCGGCGGATGGGCATGTTCGACGTATTGCAGATGATGATCGTACGCTCCATGAGGGGGTGGCCCGTATGGGGGTCGATCAGTTCGGGAACTCCTTGAAGATTTCGACCACCTCGTTGGCGCGCTCGCCGCAGGCGATCATGCTATGATGACGTCGGCGTCGGCCTGTTTCGAAATGGCGTGCTGCAACACGGTCTTGCCGGCGCCGAACGGCCCCGGGATGAAAGCCCGTACCGCCCTCGGCCATCGGGTTGAAGGTGTCGATCGGACGCACGCCGGTCTCCATGATGCGGCGACGGGCGGGGTTTCTCCGTATAGCAGCGCATCGGCCTGCTTCACGGGCCAGCGCTGCACCATCGTCACCTCGTGGTCGCCGCCTTCGGCGTCGGTCAGGACGGCCACCGTGTCGGTGACCTTGTAAGAGCCGCCGCGGCGACGCTCTTTTGACCGTATAGCTGCCCGTCATCGTGAAGGGAACCATGATCTTGTGGGGAATCCACTGCTCCTTCACCTCGCCCAGCCACGAAGCGGCCGAGACCTTGTCGCCCGCCTTGGCCAGCGGCGTGAACTCCCACGTCTTATCGAAATCGATCGGGTCGGTGATCGAACCGCGTTCGATGAAGAGACTATCCATCTTTTCGAGGTCGTTCTGCAATCCGTCGTAGTTGCGCGACAGCAGACCCGGAGCCAGCGTCGCTTCGAGCATGTGGCCTTCGAATTCGACCCGGTCGCCGATTTTCAGACCGCGCGTGCTGTCGTAAACCTGCACGTAGGCGTCGTCGCCGATGACTTTGATGACCTCGGCCATCATTTTGGTATCGCCCGTCCACACGTAACATATCTCGTTCTGGGCCACAGGCCCGTCCGCCTTGACAATGACGATGTTGGAGATGATACCGTTTACACGTCCTGTAGTTTTCATATCTGACTATTTGTTATTTATCAATTCCTTGCCGTCCAGTTCGCGCAGCAGCCGTCCGAGCATGGCGCGGCCGCGCGCCTCGTCGAGCTGCGTCCAGCGCGCCACCAGATTGATGCGCACGAGGTACGAGAGGACGGCGTTCACGTTGAAGTAGTCTTCGGCTGCCAGATCGACGGCCTGCTGCCAGCGGATGCGGTCGATCTTGTGCTCCTTTTCCAGCAGGTTGCTTTCGTCGTTCACGGCGGCGATCACCGCATCGATGTAGGGCAGTTCGCCCCGCAGGCCGAAGTCGGAGGCCGACGAACGGCGCAGCTGCTCGGCCACGTCGTCGTTACCCACGACGTGCCCGTCGACGGGACGCCCCGCGGCACGGGCCGTCGTGGCCGCCGCGACGTTGCGCAGCGTGCGGTCGAAATCGCTCCACTCGCGCAGGAAACGGCTCGGCGACGCGGCGCACAGTCCGTAATAGGCTTCGAAAAGCGCCTGTTCGAAGGGGCGCGAGGTATCCACCTCCTCGGCCTCCTCCCCGTCGGGGCGGGCATAGGCCGCCAGCACCAGTCCGATCGCGTGCGGCAGCAGGCGCGGGTGTTCCGTCTCCTCCTTGGAGCCGTTCGCGCGCGAAGTTGCCCAGCGGATCGTGCGCCGGACTGCCCGCACGCAGGGCGATCAGGTTTTTGCAGTCGTAATAGCCGTAGAGCAGCCTGACGGCGCGCAGGTCGCGCGGCGTCAGCTCGCGGAGTATCTCGTCGAGGATGGCGTGCGGATCGAATCCCTTCGCGCCACCGTCGAGCGAGTACTCCCGCAGTCCGGCTACCAGACAATAATAGTTGGTATCGAACATGGCGGTGTCAGGCTTTGAACAGCAGTTCGGAGATCTTGCCGCGCAGATACTCCTTCAACAGTGCCTCGAAATCGTCGTCCGAGAAGGAGATGTAATAGCTGCCGCCCTTGGCGCCCACCTTGAAGCCGGTGCGTACCTCCTTCGAATAACCCACTTCGATGCCCGCTTCGAGCAGCTCCTGGCCGCAGCGGCGAACGCAGCGTCGAACTTCGCCCGCTCGGCTTCGGGCAGCAGCGCTTGCAGTTCGACCTTCGACGACGATGCGCCGTTCCAGTTGCGGGCGACGCTCAGCAGCATCGCTTTGACGAATTCGGGATCCAGATTGGCGGCTTTCACGGCGAGGAGCGATTGCTCTTGGCGATAATCATGGGCGTCTCGGCTTTTGATCTTCGAGAGGGCCTGCTTGCCCGCGAGCAGCGAAATTTCGATTATCGCGTTCTTCTCCACGTGCTGTGCTTTGAGGCAGCTGGCTTCGGCGAGGATCTTCGCAGCCTGCGCCTCAGCCTCGCCCCACGATCTTGGCCGCATTGAGGGAGTGCTTCGCTTCGGCCACCAGACGTTCCCCCTCGGCACGGCCTTTCTCCAGTCCCTCGTCGTAGAAACTGGGTTAACTGTTGAAGTTTGTTTCCATAAGAATTTATGTTTATTATAAATTTGAATTTCTTATTCGTCACTCCATGACCTCGTCACAGATTCCGAGATGCAGCCCGCCCCGCACCGACCCCGCCGACCGAAACGCACGGCATACAGCACCGCGCTTTCCCGCCGGCAATCCGACCGCAGGCATTCGACTGGATCACTGGAATTTCTTTCCTCACCTCCATTGAGACTGATCGCAAAGCGATTCTTCCCCGACTCCGACCGGAACATCGGAATTGTTCCTCAAATCACACCCTCCGAATTAGTTCCAAATATATAAAATTTTTAACCCACGCATATTCGGCGCATTTTTTTCGGATCGAACCATAAAAAATCGTTTGGGACAACCAACGTCTCATCTAAAGCTCCTCGAATGAAAAATCCGGAAGGGAGCAATGGTTTATTCAAAAATCATCGCCCTGATGTCGGGACGGCAGATCGGTGACTACCTTACGGGCGAAAAAGTCGCATGGGGACTTCGACGAAGACCGTATTCCACCGGCCATGGCACCGTTCCAAAGACCGGGCAGTTCCTTAAGAGCAACTCGCGTCCGCCGTCCGACTTGCGGGAGATAAAACCCGTAGCGGGATCGACGAACTCCTGCAGATCGAAACGACCTCCTTTCGAGGTACGGAAATTTCCAAACCAGATCCACCAGATTGAAATGGGTTGCCAAGCGCATCAATTCCCGCTTTTCGGGAGCGATCTGGTTCGATTCCGGCGATCTGAGCGTTCCTCTCCAACCTGCCGGCCCTGTCACCCAGAAGGCTGCCGCCTGAGCCTGCTTCAAAGCACCATGCTGCACACACCCGGATCGGCGTGGCCGAGTACCGTGCTGTAATCCTTGCAAGCTTCACGCAGCCTCATTCGATGGGCGTGATGGCTCCAACTCGCACCCGGCACCCTCGAGGGCCATGAGGTCTCCAAAATCTGCTCCTGCAATGCGAGCAACACCTGCCAGCGCTTTATAAAAGCACCGTATCACTTCGCCGGCACGGTAGTAACATTGTCGATAAAGCTTTAACGAAGACTATGTCCGCACGATCTTTCCGAGGCGTTCCCGATCAGCGCCCCGTACCAGACGGAAGAGCAGCCGCCCGTCTGCCCGTCGGAAAGGCGTACAGTCGGGACCACGGCCAGCGTGTCGGTCGAAGGGTCCTGCACGGAGAAAGGAGATGCGATACTTTCTGACCCCGAAACAGGATTCGTAACCCGGTATCTTTTCGGCCAGCAACGCTTCGAAACGGGTCAGATGCTCGGGCGAGACGGTAAAAGTGAATCTTCCTCGCCCCCGGCGGCGGCGTACTGCGCCCCTTCGACCAGATGCTCTTCGACGGCTTTTGCGCACCTCATCCCCATAGCGGTGGAACGACACCAGTCCTTCGGGGTTTCCCCGTAACGGAGCCCTTCGGCGACGATATTTTCGACCGTCCGCAGGCTCGTCGGCATCGTCACCGACGATCGTCCGCAGGCTTTCGGCCAGAAGGCGAAAAAGCGGCGGCGGTTGACCGCAAATCCCCGGACTACAGCCGTACGCGCCTCGCGGACGAACCGAACAAACTCTTTGAACATAGCCGGTCGCGGCGCCGCCCGGAAGCGGGACGAATTTCACCCGCAAAGACTCCTTCCGCAGAAACGTAACAGGCCGCCGCCTGCTCCTGGCAGCATCCACCTGAATACCGTCGCCGCACGAAGCGCCCGCTGCGTCACGGGAAGAAAAAAACCTTCCGAAATTCTTCAACTGGGTTTCGAGGCCGCCGGCGTCGAATACCGTGCTCCTCCATTTGCACAAAATCCTCTTTCGTAAACATATCGGAAGCAGAATTTTATCAGTCACATTCATTCTCTTTTCAGCAAAGGTCGGCGCCACATCGACCGACGCCCGACGAAGCAGGCGATAAAGAAGCAACGACTCCGCCCGTTTTCTCTTCACGCACACGGCCCTACCCGCCTGTTACAAAAAGCTCCCTTCTCACTCGCGCCGTCAGGAAACCAATTTGAACGATCGTTCTCGCCCCGCCCGACACAACGCCCGCCACTCGACCGAAAGCGGCGATTTGCGAGCCCCTTTCTCTCCGCCGGGCAAAAGCCGTCCTCTCCTGCCTCACTCATCGGAAACATCGAACTACATTCTCTGTTTTCTACGCCCGGCAGAACGAGTGAAGTCGTTCTGCCCTCGCTTGTCGAAAACATTCAAATTAACGAAATAATTCCTAATCTCTTTGCAAATATGATACGAGAATTTAACAATCCCGAACTCGCCCCGCGCAACAGTTTTCACGTGGCGCAACGAGCGGCACGCCTTTCATCGGAGTTCTGACCGGACGGAAGATTTGCAGAACTCTTTCGAGGGGATGCCTGATCTGTGGTATTGGGCGTCCTCGGCGGAGGCAACAACGTCCCTTTCACGCAGGATCATCCCGGCAACACTGACCCCTTGTGGTGCGGCAAGGTATCCGCATCGGACGAAACAGCCGGACGGTGCGGATGATCGAAGCCGACGCGGGCGTCGAGTGGGACGACCTGTCGAATGGGCCGTGCAGCACGAACGGGGATGGAGAATTCGCGCTCATCCCCGGCAAAATGGGGCCGCACCCGTCCAGGAAATACCTGGAGCTCACGGTCAGTGAAGCCAGCGGATGCGATCCGAAGCGTCGAGAGTTGTTCTTGCACAGAGACCTTCAACACGCTCGTTCTCAACAGAGAACACTGCGCGTTTCGGGTACCGGGGACAGCGTTTCAAACGCTCCCTGCGGGGACGATGTAATCATCACTTCGGTCCGCTTTGCGTTGAGCCGCACGCCCCCGACCCCGCCTCGAATACGGGGACTGGCCGCAGAGTGTCGAAGCGCATCACGCTGCGCAACATCCGCGAGTGGTGCCGTTTGCAGCGATCCGCCGCCGTTCGCCCGACCTCAGAAGACGGGCAACGCCGGGAGCCTTCTTCAAGAATCCGGTCGTCGGTTTCGCGAGGGAGGCCGAACGCTTGTCGGCAATTTTTATTTCTGATATGCTGCACCGGCAGCCGACCCTTCGCAAGTCAAGCCGGCCGCAGGCTGGCTGATCGACCGCGCCGGACCGGAAAGCGCTTGCCAGCGAAGCGACGCGTGTGGGGATCCACCCCGGCAGGCGCTGGTGATTATCAACCTCGGAGGCGCTACGGGTACGGAGATCGTCGCTTTCGCCCGCAAAGTGCAGGAACAGGTAAAGAAACGCTTCGGCGAGATCGAACTCAAAGTCAATATATTATAAAAACCGACAAAGGCACTATGGAACCCACCGGACCCAATTTCCAACTACATCCCCGCCACCGGCGACGCTCCGAGGAGGATTTCGTCCCTGCCGGACCGTTTCGGGCGGCGTGGACTCGATGGTCATGCTCTCGCTCTTCGTGCGAAGCGGCTATCGCGTCGGCGTGGCCTGCAATTTCCAGTTTGCGAGGGGCGTGGAGAGCGAAGAGGACGAGGAACTCGTACGCCGCGAGGCGGAGAAGATACGTGCCCTGGAGGCGCAACAAACGCTTCGACACCAAAGGCGAAGATGGAGCACTTTAGAACGGCGATGAATGGCCCGCACGAAAGAAGGCGGCTTTGCGCTTACACCTGATTTCGACAGTGGCAAACGCGGCTTACGGTACACGGTGAAGGTAGCCATGCTTACCACATCGCGACGATCGAAACCTTCAGCACCATCAGCTTGTTGCGCGGCACCGGCCTTGCGGGATGCGACGGGGATCACCATGCCGGAGGCGATCCGCCCGCTGCGCGCAGGGGACATCCTCGACCACGCCGTAGCAAACACATTCCCTACCGGGAAGATTCGTCGAACCGCTCGACCAAATACCTGCGCTAACAAGATCCCGCCTGGTACCCGCATCAGGAGATCGGCCCCAAGTTCACCGACCTGATGCGTCCAGAACATCGGCCGTCTGACGAACGCTGTTTCTTCATCAACCACGGCATCCAGCGCATCCGCGAAGAGAGATTATCACCACCGAAAACGATCGCGACACCGGGCTTTCCGCTGGGCGTAATCTTCGAACTGCTCAACTCGACCTATTCGTTCAAAGGCGACATGTCAGACGCCCTGGTCAGGGCGCTGAACAGAACTCCGGCACGGGCAAGCGGTCCCCTCCATCCCACGTGGCGTACATCGACCGGGGACGGACCATCTTGACCCGACGGCGACCCTACCAGGGCACAGGTCAGCGAGCCACCGCTGCACAAAGCCAACTCACGGTTAACTACTTCGGCGCGACATCGACATTATCCGGGGCTTCGGCACGTACCCGAACATCGCCCAGCTCTCAAATACCCGCTCACGGTGCGCCGCTGGCAGGAGGGGGGGACGCTGGTTCGTATTCCCTACGGCATGTCCGGCCGCAGTTCAACGACTACCTGATCAACCGCAAGTCCGCTACCGGAGAAGGCACACACGGCCCGGTTCTTTTCACTTTCCACGGGGGATGAAGCGTCGACCACCGGCTCGTCAGGCCTGTTTGACCGCCACCGGCTGCGGCGAGACCAAAACGTGCATAAAGTCATTTAAGCCATGGCGAAAAAGCGGCGTAAATTCAAAAAGGCCACGACTGACGACCTGACCGTGCCTCCGAGAGGAGCCAAAATCGCGGGACTGGCCATTCTCTATCTGCTCATGGGCGAGGCCTTCTTCATCGACACGCTCTCTGCGACCTGCTGGCCTCGACGATCCTCCAGGAGTCCGGAACGGGGCTTTCAACCAGTGACCGTCTATGGGCGGGACTCCGACGCGGACAGGTGAGTGAACTCTGCCGGCTTGAATGCCGATGAGACCAGGTGGGTTCTCAAGTACCAGCAACTGCGCGGTTCGCTTCGAAACCTCGCCCACGACGATCCTGATCGTCTGCCACAAGGAGAAGAACGTGGACAAGCGTTCACCAGCTCACAAAAGCATCGCCCAGCACGGTGCGGTGCTCGAATCGAAGTCCGGCGACTACGAGATCGGCCTCCTGGCTCGCGCAGTTCGTCGCCTCAGGCCGCGCACGATCGGGACGCGAAAGCCCAGGCGATGCTGACCGACCCCACCTGGGCAATGACCTCGCCAAAATCTCCAACGAACTGGGCAAAATTTTCTGCCGCTGCCGGAAGGAACGAAGAGCAGGGCATCGGCATCTCGAAGGATTTCAATAACTTCCGGAGGAACTCTGGGCTTCACGGAACAGAACAGGCCCTGCGCATCGCCGACCATTTCGCCCGCAACCCAAAAGGTAACCCCTGCTGGTAACGATTCTGGCCCTTTTCAATCAGTTCCCGCAGAAATTCCCGCATCAACGCTGCTGCACGGTGGCTCAGCCGCCACAAAGGGAGTTCCGTTTCCTCGGACACGGAACTCGCCTGGGCATCCCGAATGAACAACGCCTACGCTCTGGGCGAACTGAAACAGACCTCGGCACGGTGGGGACAACCGCCGAGGTGTTCCCATCCTGGGGCTGCTGCGCGAATACGACGCCAAATCGAAGGAGGCATGAACGCGGGCGGCACGCCCCGGACGAGGGCGCTCCGCGAGCTCAAAATCTTCCTCCAATAATGGAACGCATCTGCTGCGCAACGGTATCCCGGAGCCGATGCCCGCATCGAAAGGCACATACCTCATCGACGCTTCATGTCCGGGGTTGCCGCCCCTCTGGCTCGACCACGGAACTGCTGGCTCGCAACATACAAAACTTTCGGGTTGCGCGCTGGGCTAGCTTCGCCGGCTGGAGGCAGGGAATCGCCGCCCTGCGCCAACCTCACCCCGTCGCAGAGCTCTTCGTTCGTACGCATGGCGCTTCACACCGGCGGGCGACCTGCTGCTGATCCCGGCGGTATCGCTACGACAGGTATGCCCCTGCGGTGCTACGGCGCTGCAGCTGTAAGCTGAACTACGGCGTTCCCTACACGGGCTTTTTACCGGCACGCGAAGCAGCCTGCATGCTGGCTTTGCAGGCAGCGGTGACGGCGGACAACCGGCGGCGGCGGACATTGAACAGGCGGCAGTCCGACAGGCGTGCGAACGGTGATCCGCGACGGCGAGGGATTCCGTGCACGTATGCGGACGAAGCGCCCCTTCGCCGTGAGGAAAAAAGTCTGCTCTCCGCCCGCCCCGCCGAGTGTCGAACGGAATTGGCGCGCCAGGCCGTCGAGAAGCCACGCCCGCCTGCCTCTGCTGGAGGCGGAGATCGGCCAGGCGGGAGCTTGCCCGTTTCGACAGGAAATTTCTATGTCGATCACCAGGGGCCTCACCTCGCTATCGGCCTGCGAAGGGCAACTCTACGCCTGGTATCACCGAACATGTCGCCCGCGTCACAACCGGTACTAACATCGCAACCGATGACCGGACGGGTTTTCCTTCCACCCATTTACAATACCTTCACAAAGATCGGAATACACTCGGCGCAAAAAAACAGTTCACGCTCGTTTCATTCTGCACTCATTTTCATTACTTTTTTGCAGAAAGTCGGATACATTCGGCGCTTACCCAGACCGTTGTTTGATTCTGTATTCGTTTTCATTACCTTTGCTCCCAATGTCGCATCGCCATTTTTCCGTTCGATCCCTTTACCGGGCCATCAGGCGCTCGGCTGGTTGATGCCCTGCGAATCTTCGACAAGGTCGTCATCGGCATCGGGGCGGCAACAATAAGTTTCCAAGGCAGGACTGCTGGGGCATCGAAGCCCGCAAACAACTCATCGAAGACCTGTGCGGACAACCCCGGGTCGAAAGTGAGAATTATACTGTCTGACGGGCGACTTTCGCCCGCGATCAGCACATGCTCTCGGTTATCATCTGCGGGTGCAACACCACCGATTTTTGAATACGAACGGATGATGGAGGCGACCAACCACCGCCTGCATCCTGACATCATCACCGTGATGTTCTTCACCCTGGCTCCATAGCCGACATCGCCTCGAGCACCGGCCGCGAAGTACTGGCTTTCAGCCGCACGGTCGATGAATTCATGCCCGAAGGAATAGACATAAAAAATACCTCTGATTACTATATTGCTATGATGGAATTTTCAGCTGAAATGATCGCCGGATTTCTGGGCGGCCAAGTCGCAGGCGACAAAGAGGCCAAAATTGCACACCGTCTCCTCGATCGAAGAGGCGAACCCGGCGCCCTGACCTTACCCTGACCAATCCCAAATACGAAAAAATACTTTTACAAAAACCGTGTCGATCGTATTGGTGAACAAGCGGATTTTCAATTTCTTCGAACCCGTGACCGCCACCTTGATTAAAGTCGAAGACCACCGGCGCCGCAGTGTCAAACTGCTGCAAATGAACAGGGCCGCAAAACTCCCCGCAAACAGGGCATCAGCGAGCGGGCTTCGATCTCGGAGCGGGCGACACTGGGCGAAGATTGTTACGTGGGCGATTTTCGCCGTTATCGAGGCGGGAGCCCGCATCGGCGCCGACTGCCAAAATCTATCCCCAGGTCTATATCGGTGACGGCGTGACCGTCGGCGACGGAACGATCCTCTACCCGGGTGTCAAGATTTACGAGGGGTGATCGGCAGCCGCCGCATCCTGCATGCGGGTGGTGATCGCGCCGACGGCTTCGGCTTCATTCCCAATGCCGCAGGCGGCTTCGACAAGATTCCAACTGGCAACGTCGTCGCCGAAGACGACGTGGAAATCGGCGCCAACACCTGCATCGACCGGGCCAAGACCGACTCGACGATCATCCGCCGGGGCGTGAAACTCGACAACCTGATCCAGATCGGCCACAACGTGCAAATCGGCGAGAATACCGTTTCTCGGCCCAGACAGGCATCGCAGGCACTTCGAAGGTGGGGCACAACTGTTTCCTCGCGGGACAGGTCGGCATCGCGGACCACGACCATCGGCGACAGGGTTCGCATCGGCTCCAAAAAGCGGTCTCGACAAAGACGTACCTGACGGAGAAGTACGTTTTCGGCTATCCGGCGCTGCCCGGCATGCAATATCACCGCGCATCGGCCATCTTCAAGAACCTGCCCGACCTGGCACGCCGCGTGAGTCAGGCGGAAAAGGAGATCGCGGCCCTCAAGCGAGAAGTAACGTCCCTGCACCGTGTCCGACCCGACGACATACCGCATCATGGGCATCGACCCCGGCACCAACTACATGGGGTACGGGGTGCTGGAGGTTTGCGGACGGGAGGGCCGATCGGTCGTGCTGGGCGACATCGACCTGCACAGGATGAACGATCCCTTACGAAAAGCTGCGCTACATTTTCGAGCGGGTCGGTGCCCTCGTGGACGAATACCGCCCCCGCGAGGTGGCTCTCGAATCGCCCTTCTTCGGCGAGAACGTGCAGTCGATGCTCAAGCTGGGCCGGGCGCAAGGCGTGGCGATGGCTGCGGCGTTGAGCCGCGGACTGCAGGTATTCGAATACGCCCCCACACGCATCAAACAGTGTATCACGGGCCGAGGCTCGGCCCCCGGCAGCAGGTCGCGGCTCTCGTCAGCAGCATGCTCACGATCGAACGTCCGCCCCGGCGACTGGACGCTACGGACGGTATGGCCGTCGCCCTGTGCCACCATTTCATGAGTTCGAACCCATTGAACGGCGCCCTCGGCGAAGATCGGTTCAAAGGACTCGGCGGAGGCCGCAAGGCTGCCTCGGCAAAGGGCAGTTCGAGCCTGGGAACGGTTTTTTGAAGGATAATCCCCAGCGCGAAATCCGGCAAACGCCGCGAACACCCCAAAAGACGAATCACAAACCGACCAAATAATCATTTTAATCCTTTCTCAGCACTATGAAAAAAGCGTTAATAGGTCTTCTTGCCGCAGGCACCCTCGTGGGATGCGGAGGCAATACCTACACCATCACCGGCAAACTGGACCCGGGAATCACGGACTCCGTATTCCTGATGCAAGGCAATCCCGAAAATCCGACCATCGCATCGGCAGCCGTCGCTGCGGACGGTACGTTCAAAATCAAAGGCACGATCGACCAGCCGGACCTGGCCATCCTTACCAACCGGCACCGCCAGGGCATCGGATTCATCTTCCTCGAACCGGGAAAAATCGACGTTAAAACTGCGGATCTGGGCCAATTCCAAGTCGGCGGCACCGCTCGAACGATTTTCCAGCCGATAAACGACTCTTTGGGCATGCTTCAGGGACAATTCCTGGGTGGCCATGCAAGAAAAACGACATGGAGAAATTGATTCGCTGAACCAGGTAGCCAACGGCATCATGCGCCGCGCTTTGGACAACAACTCCGACAACCCTGGTCGGCGTTTACTTCTTCGGAAACCTCTATAACGAAATGGAACCGCAAGAAGCCCGCGAAATCCTGAATAAATTCCCCCGAACAGATGCAGAAAAACCCAGATCCTGACCGCCATCGCCAAATCGATCGCCGCCCAGGAAAATACCGAAATCGGCAAGCCCTATCTGGAAATCGCGCTGCCCGACTCCCTGGGCGAAACCGTTTCGGTGACACCCTCATCGGCCCCGGCAAATGGGTGCTGATCGACTTCTGGGCAACCTGGTGCAGTCCCTGCCGCGGCGAATTGCCCCCATCTGAAGGAGGCGTTCAAGGAGTTCGGCCCCAAAAGGATTCAACATTTACGGCGTATCGCTCGACAACGATGCCGAGAGTTGGAAAGAATTCGCTTGTAAAAGAGGAGATGACGTGGCCCAACGTAATCGCCGTCACCGACGGCAAGAGCGCCCCGATCGTCGAAGAGTACGGAATCCGCAGCATCCCGACCAACTTCCTGATCTCGCCCGAAGGCAAAGATCGTCGCCAAAGACCTGCGAGGCGAAGGAATCAAGGAGAAAGCTCGCCGAACTGGTCAAATAAGCGCATCCGGCAAAATCATCGAATTACCCCTGCGGATTTCAGCCCGCAGGGGTAATTTTTGTATGACAAATCTCCGGTCCCCATAGCCAGTCGGACACGACAATGCCCCCTCTTTTCCCGGCAACGATATTTCCACCGACAAACTCCCGGAAAAGAATCCGAACAAAGCACAGATTACCTCAAATCAAACATTATCAATGTATTATATTCAAAATTACCCTCTTACCAAGATATAAAATAAAAAGACTGGTAAATTTTACGACAAATTATTTGCATAAGAGCAAAATTTTCACACTACATTTGCATTCGCAATTCGGCGCCGTAGCTTAATTGAATAGAGCATCTGACTACGGATCAGAAGGTTACAGGTTTGAGTCCTGTCGGCGTCACACTGAAAAACCAGCCACTTTACAGCGTTGTAGGTGGCTGGTCTGTTTTTGGTCGTACACACAATTTACACACAACTTGCGCTCCAATTGCCGCCGGTTACATCCGGGGCGATCCGCAAAATACGCGCCCGCAATTCGGACAATATCCGGCGTTCCGCCTCTTTCTGTTTGTTGCTCCAGTATCGGCGTTCGCCGGGCCTCCGTGCTTCCTGCACCCGTACCCGTGCCCGGTCGTATTGCGCCCCTTGCTTCCTTTATTTGCGTGTCATTTCTTGAGGTCATAGTATTTGTTGGTTGAGGGGTCAAACGTCCAAAATTCGCCGTCTTTGGTCCATTCGCGGATAGTGTAGCACCCGCCCGGCATATACGCGGCATTGTGCCAGGCTGCGGCCTCGGTGGAAACACTCCCACTGTTTGGCCGTCCGCCGAAAGCTCTCGTAAAGCATCATATTTCCGTATGGTTTCTTAATAGCGCAACTTGCCTGTTATCGACTGATTACATAATTTCATTATTTCATCCTGCGCTTTCATCAGGGGATCTATAGAAATCCTCGTTTATATCGTCGGCCTCCCCTGCCGTATTCCATACTGGTAAATCTGTCGGCCATCTCGTGCAATTCTACCAATACGATATATATGCCCAAATATCCGGCGGTCACCTGTGAGAGCTTCACCCCTTTCAAATCCTCTACTGTCATTGCTTATAAAGTTTTTCTCCCATTTTAACACGTTCGTCTATTGTCGTCCCTTTGTTGATCGTTGGATCGTGCAAACAGTTATGGAACTCCAGATACAGCCCCCGATCGACCAAAAAAGCGAAAGCCGCATTTTTCAAATCTTTCTCCGTATTGAACCGCCGCCCGATCTCCGCCAACAGGTCCTCGATTTGTTACGATCCCTCGCCCGGTTGGTTACGGGGAAAGCGTGGATTGTTGTTTCTGTCTTCATTGTTTCAGTATTATTATGTTAGTGTAAACCGTTACGAAATTTTACCTTGAACGAGCGCCAGCCGCCGGCCTCGACGTCGGGTTACTTGACCGTGCACCTGTCATCCGTCGGCCGGTGCCCTGATCGTGGCTGCCACTTCTGTGCAACGTACCCAAGGCCCTGCGTAATGTCCTGTCGGCTTTCTCATATGAACTGAACGGACACCTGCCCGCATACGCTGCGTCAGGCGGTAAAGGCTCCAAGCCTTGACAAGGCAGATATTGAAGGCCTTGCCCGTTGTCCGGGCAATCGTCCACGCCCGGCGCATAATCGTTTCTGTAAATCGTTTTTTCATTGTCTGTATTGGTTTTTGGTTGCCTGTTTTCGGGTCGGGGCGGTGGTTGAGGCCGCCCCGGTTCCCTTCGTTAGTTTAACAGCACTTGCAAAGCCTCTGCAATTCCGGGTATTCGTTCCCCTTTGTTCATCCCATACGGCCGCTACCGTCGTACTTTTCTTGCTTGTCCAGCCTCGGAGCCGTCCAGTAGTCCCCGGCATCCTCTGATTTCGGCCTTGTAGCTCATAAAGCCGTGAACCCTCGTACTCGATTTCGAAGCCCTCATCCATACTCCGTCACAGTGGTAGTTGATGAAGTTGGCGATCTCTTTGCGAATTGATTGTAAGCAGTCGAAAAGCCATGGTTTGTAATGCTATTGGTTCTTATTTTGACACAAATGTAATGCACAATTCACACTTACAAATATTTTGTAAACTTTTGCTTCACGAAATATATTATTTTTTGTTTTAGCTATCGCACGTTCGGGGAATTTGATTACATTTGTAGCGTGAACTTATACCGTTACATTATGGATATTAAAAAGTAATCAAGCTAACGGACCAACCGTTATGAGGTAGCCGAAAGAATGGGCATCACGCGCGAAGGGGTTGGCAATCACATCAACGGGAACCCTCGGTACAGGTGCTCGAACGTATTGCCGCTGCTGCTATTGGTTGCAGCGTGGGGATTTTTTTCGCCCCGCAGCCATCGAACACGATCACCTGCCCGGAAATGCGGGACGGTGCTGGAAGTCAAGGGGAAAGGGGGCAAGGTTATGACACAGAAAGATGCGATAAAACTATTTGAGGATAGGCAGGTAATGTTCCGTGTGGGATTCCGAGGCCAAAAAAGCGGCATATCTCCATTATTGACGTTATCGAGGTATTAACAGATAGCGCAAACCCCGCCGGAGAAATGAAGCGACTCCTCAAACGCAAGCCACAGGCCGCAGGAAGTCAGTTGTACGAAAATATCGTACAACTCAATGAAGTCCCTGACGGAAAATTACAATAACCGATGTGGCTGATGTCGAACAACTATTCCGGCTGATAAGCTAATCCATCCCATCACCAGCGGAACCGTTCAAACGCGTAATGGTTAGCGCAATTAGGCCGGGAACGGCTGGAAGAAATCGATGATCCAGGCAAGGTATTAGAGCGCGCCTAATGGAAAGCATTACCACGTTAAAGCGCTATTCGGCCAACTGATAAATCAAAGGCTTAAATCCATCGAGTACGCAAAGAGCCTTTTACCGATGAATGGAACGCCGCGGAATACAAAAAGGTCGGCAATACGCGATCTCTACTGATGCCATTGCCATTGGGGGTTGGTCTGGTCTATCACCAGCAGTACAAGCAATATAAAGGGGCTTAAAAACCGAGAGCTTCAGGGATAATGACTCAACTCGAATTAGCGCTAAATATTATGCTTAAAGCCTCAACAAATCGAGATTTCGCCAAAAGGAAGAGCCCGAAACATTTGAGCATAAAGCAAATTTACCACCGCGGCAAGGTTGCTGGTGCTGCTCGGGAAAGAACTTGAGGCCCAGACTGAAGTCAAAAAAGTTGTTAGCCCGTTGAATGCTAAAAGCGTTTCAAGAATATTAAATGCACCGCACCCATTCAGCAAGATGAGATACGGGCCAAGTGGTGATGCTGGATAGATTTGGCGGAGTTGTCGGGATGTCATCATGCCTCAATCAGGCTGTAAAGCGGAATAGTAAGCGGTTCCCGCCGATTTTATGTTCCGACTTACGAAATCAGGAGTACAAGCAAAAATGCACAAATTGTGACATCAGGTTGGGGTGGTATTCGCAAAAATGCCGTATGCCTTTACCGAGCAAGGGGTAGCAATGCTTTCCGGCTTGCTCAATAGCGACATTGCAATAAATGCAAATATAGCCATTATGCGGGCTTTCGTGGCGATGCGGAACTACATTACCACGACGACGCAGATAACGGCGGAACTGTCCGAAATACGGGCAAAAGCTCGGCATTGTTGGAACGTGCTGACGAAGACAATGCCGAAGCGGTAAACGATCTTTCGGAAGATATGCGCAAAGAGAGCTGACAACATTTATCAGGGCTATCGCGGCGCTATCGACTGGCTGGAAGCCTCGCGCCTGGCCAGCCGATAGGGTTCAAACGCACTTGATGGCAAAAACAACTTGCCAAAAACTCTTTCGATGATAAATGCCCGCAAGTTTCCATATTGGTTTTGCATTTGATTTATGTTTCTCCGCCGGATTGCTGAAAGTACTTCCAGCCGCACGAAGAAAAACCGGTAAATCAAAAAAAGGGGGTCAGTACTTTGCCCGAGTCGCTGAGGCCGCTTGTTACTATCCACCCCATCCAAAACGGCATCACCCGCACACAAGCACCCGGAAAGCAAATTCATAAAATACATATATCACATTGAAATACAGTGATATATGTGTATTCATAAAACAAACACTTTAATACATCCGAGAACTTTATTTAATGTAGTATTTAATGTATTATATAATGCTTGTAATGATTCTATAAGTAATATTTATAATGCTTATAGGCTACATTAAAATATCTTTATATACTACTTCTCAATAATGTATTGAAATGTAGTAGTTTTTTAATGCTCTTAATAATGCTACATTAAATGATAGGGACAAATCAAGTGTTATATTTTGGGGTTGCTGCACATCGAACCGGCGACGCCGCACACAAAGGCAGCTATTTGGCCGCTTATTTATCTGAGTGGATAGATTACAGTTTACCTAATATAGATAAATAGGGTAATTCCGGGGTAAACATTCCACCCTCGGCCGTATCTACGTTCGCTATATTGACCGCATTTCGGTAATTTTGGAAACGTTTTCAGGAAACGGATCGCGATTTGTGCGGCGGTAAAAAAATCGGTTTGGCTTTGGCTTTCTGACAGTGTAGTAAAAACGAAAGACGGGCGGGGTAACTCCGTCCGTCCTTTGTTTACTATTTGTAACCGTGTTTTCTTAATAACCGTTCAATAACCGGCAAGGGGTTCGGGAATACATCCGACCTGCTTGCGGCTAGTCCCGATTTGACCCCCGTACTTAAGCCGGTGATTTGCGGAACCCGTTCCATCAAAGTTCTGGCATTTGGACGCTGCCGGGTGTGCGGCCCATTATTGCGGCTATCTCCTCGTTACCGTGATCGGGGCACGCCACCGAGCCGGGCGATTTCTTCCGGTGTGTCCATTGTGGCGCATACGGTGCAAAGGCATATGCTCGATGGTCGACGCCCGCAGCATTTACCCCGCGATGCCCGACGGCGAATCCGTTAGCCGCTATAGAACGCTATTTTTGTCGGCGGTGTGCTTCTCATCACCCCAGTACAAAGGGGCCACACCGAAACCGAAATCTGAAGAACTCGGATAGCGTTCGTATTTGTTTCCGTCGATGCTTTGGCTTCGGGTGCCTTGAACACTAAATAACCAGGTCAGGGCGATCGGATGGCAACAGTATCCCACGTTTACCTCGTTATGGGCGATTTTCTGGCGCTTATCGCCGAACTTCGTAACTCATCCCACAAAGAGCGGGTAAAATGTCTGTTTTTTCATGGAGTGTTTATGAAATTTCGATTTCTTTGCGTTTTGGTATAGTTGATCCACCTGGCAGGAAAAGCCGTAAAATCATTTATTTTCAAGAACGAAGACCATTGTCCGTCGGTCGAAGTTGAGGGAGTGATAAATCGTGATCCGTTATCCGGAGTCGAGCTTTCGTTGTGGCAGAAACGGAGAATACTTCCTGTTTTTTGAGGACATAAAACACGCCTATCCCTTTATCTCTCCGAGTTCGGGGATCTTTTATCGTTTCACTCTTTTTCCATTATGGCGGACGGTCGATAAAAATCACCATATCGGCATCCCTGTTCACGTCGCTCCCCGATTCCCGAAGGTGCAGTTGTGGTTTGGCGTCTTTTTCAACCTCGCGCGAGGCGGGACAACAAAATGACCGGCACGTCGAGTTCCCTTGCCAGCACTTTGGCCGCCGGCTCATCTCGGCTACTTTCCGCTCGCGGTTGTTGCGTTTGTCGGAATCGGGGGGGCCGTCAGGCGCAAATAGTCGATACTTTCGACCATACCACACCGCCCCTGCCGTTGCAATGCCCGGCACTGCGCCCGAATGAGGCATCGAAATAGAGGGTATCGATTATCGTCACGGGCAACTCGCCCTTAACCGGACCGCACCCGTTCTATGCGCTGCCAATCCTCGGTACTTACCGCACCGACCGGAACGCCCTCGCATCTACCCCCGAAGCCCCCACCAGCATACAGGCCGCCGGTACGTCGCGGGCATCTCCAGCAAAGATACACCGGAACACCGGCCCCGGCTGCGGCTTGTGCGAAATGAAGCGCAACGGCCGTTTACCATCGCCAGGACGTGCGGCAGGATAACCAAGTGACCGCCCCGCCAACCGCCCGTCCCATATGGGACAAACCGGTAGATATTCCCACGCATTCGCCCACGCTGGTTGGGCCTGCTGGCGACGTTCCAGGTCGGTCGGCGTATCCTGCATCCCATCGCCGATACTTTCCGGGCCGAAGCGATCCGGGCGACATCGCCGGTAATCCGTTCAATACCCTTTGCCCAATCAACGCATTAGGGTTCGGTCTGGGCTTTGGCTTTAAGTTCCGCCCCAAAGAAGAACAACCGGCGCCATATCAAACTCTACCAATCTCCGGGCGTGGTTCCGGTACCTCGGTACCCGATCCGACGGCCGCCGTAAGATCAACAAAGATAATCCGGGCACCCGCCTTTCTCACTTCCGGCGTAACTGTAACCAGGTCTGTATTTATTCCCCGGTCATCGAGTTTTGCAAATAACATCGTAAATCCACTTTTTAGGGGATCATAAAATGCCGTTGAGGTAAAGGAATACGCATCGGCGACATGTTGCAGTTTCAAACGCTGTACAGCCCATTCGAGTTTTAAGGCGATTCCGGGATCACTCAAGTCAGCCCCAAGTGAGGCGTTATCGTAGCAAGTTCGAGGCGTAATTTGTTTTCATTTTGCTGTGGCTGGATTTAGGGAGTATTAAATTCAGGGGTGCAGCCACGGTTCCAATTACGCGCAGCAGCTTTCCAATCTTTCATCCCCGGGTTTCTACCTGCCCCCGCCATCCGTTAGCCGTGTAGTGGTCGATAAACTCATCAGGATTTACATTCGTCAGTTTTTGTTCGAAACAAACACACATGGCGCTTCGAGCGACGGAGCAACAAACGCCGTGCGTTTGCTTGCGGCCTTGTGCGGCTTGTCCGCACTTTCTTCTCGTTAGAGAGTTTCTTATCTATCCTTATCATTGTCGTATCATTATCATTATCGGCATCACCACATTCGGCACCGCCACGATTGCATCCGTTTGTATGCGACCACGCGCGCTCGTTTTCAACGTTCGCATTTCGGGTACATTGCATCCCTGTTGGCCCTAATGCGGTCTATTTGAGCGCATAAAGTCCGGAAACATAGAGTACAAAACATCTCTATCGGTCGGCTCTTCGCCGTATAGTACGTATCGTTTTACCGCATCGTCGATTTTTAGCCATAAATCCGCCGGAAACGACAGCCAACAACTTCCGCCCAATGCGGTAGTAATACCTGAAAAGTAGGCTTTCTTTCTGTTGCGTATTTGTCATTACGCTTGCATCCGCCTCGCCGAATAAACTACCGTTTGAATCGGCCCCCGTGCACGCCCTCGCACCATTCGTCGGCGATCGATACGCCCTTATGCCGCAAATCGCGGATTACGTTGCAGATCGGATAGCCTCAACAAAATAGTAATATCGGCCGCCGAACGGGGAATACCGTCCGAAAGCAAGAGTTCTTTGCGCCTTTGCTGGTGATAGGGAAAATACAAGAGGTAAACCTACTTATTGTAGTATGCGCGGCGGTCATTAGCCCGCTATGGTATTAGTTTTTGCCCCCGCGTTACTCCGCTTCAGTGCCAGGGGCGTTTTGATTCTGTACCATGATAAGATTATTTACGGTTGGGCACTTTCAATACGTTGAGCGGCTTCCGCATCCCGGTTCCAGGGCCTGTTTATCTGCTGCCCATTCACGCAAAAACTCCTTTTCAGGAGGGAGCACCAACGACGGGGAGGCCAATTTAGCATGGGGAATTTCGTGTCTATGGGTAAGGAAAATATACAAACTGCGCATAGTCGTCGATAACCAGCAAAGCCAGGAATAGCCAGAGTTTCTTCTAAGCGGTCATCATCGAACAACTCAAGCATCCGCGATACTCAATGGCTTTCTCGTCTTTTTGTCCTGCATTGCGGCAAATACTGCATCAAAAATCAAAGTCTTTCAGGGTCTCTGTTCCAACTACTACCAAGTTTGTCTCCATAATATAATACGATAAAATTGTTTGCTTTTTATTTTAACTGCAAATCGCTTTACCTCGTAATATTCAAAGGGAAATTTCACTTTTTAACATTATTTCCACAAGTCGTTACAAATTATCAATTTGCTGTTAAAAAAGTATTTACATTACAAAAATAATAAATAAAAAAAAAATAAACGAGGTATTTTTTTTTGCTTGCAATCTCGCAAAAAGGCTTAACCCGCGAAAAAATACGGCTGTTTACAGGCGGTTATTTCAACCGTCGGGAATCAATTTTTCTCACCTTTCTTCCGTTCAGAAAGGCGGCCAGAAAATAATTCTCTCGGTCGTTTTGGTCGATATATGAGCGCCCCGGCACGCTTCAACACCGTAGCGAACGGAATGACGCGCCGTATAGGTCGATATGTTCCCCTATTCCGGGCGCTCCCCCTACTTCCTGCATCCCGCTTGTTGATCGCACGGGTCAGGTACTTGGTTTTCAATTCTTACGGGTTATCGCATCTTCCGTCCGGTCGAGAACCGGAAAATAAAGCGCGTCGCCCCAGGGTGTTTGCCCCAGCGGTCGATAATAGTCTGCATTGGAGGCGACCATACCCGCCTTTCCCTTGCGGGTCTTGGTCGTGTGCTCAGTCTTTTGCCGGACGAAACAAATTTCGCCGTTCACAATGTCCCTGTACCTCAACTTCACGAAGTCGGCAACATTAATCCTTATTGCACAGGTAGAGAAATAGCCAATGGGTCGCGTACGCTTGGTCGTCGCCCCATCGTCATACTGGCTATCCGCCCGATCTGCTCCAGCGTCAGGCCGATTTTTGCGCCCCTCGCCTTCCTGTATTTCATACCGGCCCCGTCCGAACGGGTATTGCGTTTCCTTGACGATACCCAAGCGTCGGGCATCGTTCAGCACCGCCCGCAGGTGGCACAGGTGTATCGATATGGTTGTTTGCACCTTCCCTCTTGCCCAGAAAATCTGCATATCGTTTCAGCCACGATACGGTAACGGCGTCAAACTGTATGCGCTCCCCCGGCAAACCGCTCCAGCCCTTTCAGCACATTGTCATAAACAGCATACTGCCAACGCGCCCGGCCTTTTCCAGGCTCGGCGATTTTGGCCCGAACATCGCGTTTACCGTATTGGACGCTGCCCCCCTTCAGTCGATCGTTGAGGGCATCCAGCGAAACCCGCCGTTACCCGCTAAATCCTCAACGGCTGCTCGCACTATCTGGTAGCTGCTCTCTATGTCTTTCCGGACCGCTACAAGGGCACGCGCCTTTGTCCGCTCGGCAGCATCTCCCACTCTTCCGGGGTCAGGTCTTTGCCCGTAGGATAGTAGCGGCGATCCCGGCGGTAGGTTACGCAATTTTTACTGGGTATTTCCCGCTCTTTTTCGGGTGGCTCGTATCTATTACGGGCGCAACCGTTATTCCGTCTTTTGAATAGTTCATTTTGTGGGTAAATTCATTTTTTAGACACACAATTTCGACACAAATATACGTATTTAATCAAAACTAAACAAAAACAGAGTAAAACAAAATAGCTATATTTTGCCACTGAAATACAGCTATTTATAAAACAAACAAGAAATTACCAAAAATAGCAAAAACCCCGAAATTACGCCTACGGATCAGAAGGTTACAGGTTTGAGTCCTGTCGGCGTCACAAAATAATGCAGCGACCTGTTTTTCGACAGGTCGCTTTTTGTTTCGGCTGCACGACCATAGCGCAGTTGCCGATTCTCTCTTTCTCCGCCTTGTACTCCCGCCGACTTACACCCGGGAAAATTTCCGTCCTCCCATAAAATCCATACGGAATCCGTCCGTACCGACGCCCGATCATAGCAACAACTTTGAGATTCCCGTCAGCGAAAAGCACCTGAAAACGAATCGCCAAAACATCCAAATTCTTCCCAAAAGAAGCACGAAGCCCCTCTCCAACGGCAACTCGACAATGTGCCCCTCACCCTTCCTGCCATTTATTTTATGCAATCCAAGGTACTTACTCAACAAGCACAATGCGATTCCGGGTTCAATCGATCTAAATACACAATCCCGAAAAAAATCGAACTCGCCTTCTTTTCGAATTTATAAAATTTTACGAATAGACCACAGATTTTACAATTCAAATATTAAAATATACAATTTAACAAATCGGTAAAATTTGCAAAATCAATTCTTTTTATTATATTTGTAATAGTGCGCTCCTCTTTTACTAACTTAAAAATCATGTTATGTTGAATTTCGCCCAACTGAAGTTTCTCCCTAACTGGATTAACTTTACTCACCACCGTACTCGCTGCGTGCAGCGATGACAACACTTCCGACGGAAAGCTCACTCCTGCAACCATCGAAATCGCAGAGCTCTCCCCGGAAGCAGACAACGTTTCTTTTCGATTAATTCCGACCAATGCTATCTCGATGGCTTACAAGATCGAGATCGAGGGGGGAGATGACGCCGATTTCGTTTCGATAGAAAGCCCGAAGAAAAAAACGGTCGAAATAACCGACCTGACCCCCCGAAACCTCTTATAAGGCGACGGCGATCGCCTATAACGCCGACCAGCGCCCTTCGAATCCGGCCACCGCAACATTCACGACCCCCGAAAAAACCGACCACGCCGGATCCCGACAAGGCAACCATCTCCATCGAAGAGGTGAAAGCCACCTATAATTCGGTAACCTTTACCCTGAAAACCGCCAATGCAGCCCGCTTCGGCTGGCAAGGTCGATGTTCCCGACGGAACGGCCGAACTTACGTTCGTAAACGGCTCCGAAGGCGGCACCTATACAACCGACAACCTGGGCGGCGGCGACCGACTATCAAATCACCGCCGTCGCATATGACGAAAACGGGCAGGCCGCCGATCCTGTCACCCACGCATTCAAAAACCGAAGTTCTTCCGACCGGCCCCGCCGTCGTTTTCGATCGAAGAGGTCGCTACGACCCACAGTTCGATCCGCTTCACCCTGAAACTCGACAATGCGGTCCGGATCGCCTACAAGGTCGATGTCCCCGACGGAACAGCCGAAATGACCGTCGTCGAAAAGCCACAGCAATCGACCTTCCTGGTCGGCAGCCTCCAGGCGGAAACCGACTACGTATTGACAGTCGTAGCCTATAACGGCAAAGACGAACCGTCCGAACCCGCCACGCATTCGTTCACGACCCCCGCCTATACCGCATTCGCACGGATCGACGCCGTGGCGACCGCACACGGAATCTATCTCAAGGCCGACGTGGACACCGGCAAATTCCGCTCTATTTCCTGAAAATTTTTCGACCCGGACCCATGGAATCCAGCGCCGATTTCGAAGAGCATTTCAAGGTCGATTCCCCGAGCAGTTCATCCATTACCTCGAAGTCGCCTCACTGACAGCGGGCCTCAAAACCGCCTCGTTCGAAGAGTGGAACAAAACCCTGCTTTCGACCCGGTCGCAAAGTCGCTTACGCCGCCCCGTTGTCGGCAAGGGGTCGATGTTGTCTGTGAAGACACACGGCGGAATTATCGAAATTCCATGACGATCCCCGCCCGCGACGAACTCGGAGCAGGACAGGCGCCAGCGTCACGCTGGGCGAACCGCAGGTTACGGGCAAACAAAACAGGACGGCGTCGTTTCTATGCCGTATGCGACCAGATCCGACATTGACCACCAGAGCACCCAGGCTGGTCGTCCAGGCCGGACTGAATGCGAACCCCCAACTACGTCACGGCCGACTTCCAGAGGCACCTGGAAGCAGACCGGCTTTCGCCGGGGCAGCGAGCAACCCACTTCTTCTCGCGTTCGCGCCGATGCCGAAGGCAAGTTGGGTCCCCTGCAATACAAGAGTTCCACACGGAAGCCGCAGGCACCGACTACGATACGTCGCTCACGGTCGATATTGCCCTGAAGACCGCATCGTTCACCTCAGCGACTTTCTCCGTCAAACGGAACGGCTTCGAAAAAAGCTTATTACAACTTCATCACCAAAGCCGATTTCGACCGCAAATACGGCGGCAATGCGGATACATACGTTCAACGAGAGTTGATCGGCAAAGAAAGTGGTTATCCGATAACGCTATACAGCGACAACGACATCAACGGATCCCGTTTGGCATACGATACGCAATACGTACTGATCGCCCTGCCGAAGCCGACAACGAGGAGCAGATACGGCGTTCCGACGGTGGTCGAGTTGAAACCCTCGGCTGCAAGCTACCGGCTCTGCGACGGCGACATCGCGGTAAATTCGATCATTTGACAATATGGCGTATCCCTCGGTAACCGTAACCCCTGAGCCGATTGCGCAGGTTACTATTACGCAATGATCGAAAAAAAAGCCTTTACGATGCAGCAGCCAATCTCGGTGAAACGATCTGCAAACAAAACGGCGTCGCCGTGCCGCCACCGAAGACAATGACGTTCCCACCGACTACTACTTTAAGAAAGCTATCTGGTCCTCATCCTGGTCGATAACAACGGGAAAATGTCGGCTCTCCGGTCGCTACGGGTATTGACCACGAGCGCCAAATAAAAGCAATCAAATAAACAAACACGCAGAACTTCCCCAGCGCCATCGAAACCTCGCTGCGGTTCCCCCGTGACGAAGGGAAACCGGTTGGGTACGTCGCTTTTTCGGCGGCAAGGCACAACCGGAACATCGAGCACATAAATTATCAAAAAAAACAACCTAAAATAATCTATTTTACAATCAGGGGTAACCGCGATGATAGCGGATAAATGAAAAAAACTATCGAAGATTTTGGTTAGATTAAAAAGGCGCAAAACCTTTACTAACTAAAACGACGATAGCCATGAGAAAACAAAAGAAACAAAATTAGTTTCAGAGGACAAAAAGATTTATGTGAATCGACGTCCGATGAAGGACTGGTCGGTTACGGTCTTGTCCAGAAACCCGTATTGTAGCCAGCATCCGAGCCCAGAAGCGTTGTACGGATTTTTAACTCCGGAGTTATCCGGGCGCCAGTATCACTCGGTGTACAACGAAGCAGGCTTCTGCGGATTTTGGATACACGAACTCCTGACGACGCAAGGGATCGACAACATCGTGGTCAATCCGGCCGACGATGCCGATAAGAGCAGCAACGCGTAAGACCGACACCGTGGACACCGGTGGCGGCGCGGAGTTTAAGAGCCAACGAGTTGAAAGGCATTTATACGCCGGACAGCGTATCGTTGGAGATGCGTTCCTTGATAAGATTGAAGAACTCGATAACCAAAGACACGACCCGTCAGAAGAATCGGCTCAAAGTCTCAACTTCGGTATTTAGGCATCGAGATTCCGCAGGAGTTTCTCACTCCGTTTTCCAACTGGTCGAAGCGCTTTTTCGCCTGGTTGAAGGGAGATAGAACGCTCACCCCGAGCGGCCGTCAGGCCCTCGACATTCATATCCGGCATCTGGAAGAGTTACGCCGTCAGAAACTGGAGATGACACGGGCTTTACGGACATTGGCCAAAGACGGATCGATTCCGCGAACCGCTGCGGTTGATTATATGAGAGCGTTCCGGGGTTCCGGGCAGGCTACGGAATGGCGTTCCTCTCCGAGATATGCGACATAACCCGCTTCCGCAATGCCGAACAACTGGCTGCCTATATCGGAATGATCCCGATGTGCCACTCCAGCGGAGAAAAGATGGGACGGGGGATATTACCATACGAAAACACGCCGTTATGCGCTGTAACCTGATAGAAGCGGCATGGGTGGCGGTACGTCAAGACCCTGCGATGAACCTGTTCTATACGGAACAATGCAAACGGATGCCCAAGAGCAAAGCTATCGTAAAAGGTCGCCCGCAAACTGGTAAACCGTCTATTCTTTGTGCTGAAACATCAGACCGAATATGTCAATAGTATCGTGTCATAGAGAAACCCTTCCGGTAAACGGATTTTCCCAGAGAAATACTACATAGTTGTTGCGGCGTTAACGTCCGCTTAAAATAATCTGCTCCTCTGGCCTTTGTAAACTAATAAGGGATATGCGGCAGAGAAATTGACCGCTAAGGAAAATCTGTTTATCGAAGGATTTTTTTCGGGTTCTGAAATCTCGGCTTTCGAGAGAGCCAAAGGTGTTAAGCACGATGTGCCTCCGCACCGGCTCGATCAAAGGCCGGCGGAGGCTCTCGTGCCTTGACCTTTGGCCGAGAAGTTCACCAAGAAATGCAATACGCTGTAAATAAGATAAAAAAACAAATTTAACCGAAAACTTTGATCCAATTTTATTTGGATTGTAACAGGAAAAAAAACTATGGAACAGAAAAACGGACAATCGGTTTATGTTAATGACCAAGTATGCCGGAGAGGTGATTGCGGAGATGGCGGGTGAGAGCCCGCAATTTTATCAGGCATTTGCCGATCTTATGAAAGTATCTATGTCGGGGAGTTATTATTTTTGGACTAAAAATATGAAGCTCAGTGAGAATGAAATTGACGGACGAGTCCGCAGAACTGCTTTGTCGGTGGGTCTTACGGAGGACATTCTTGAAAAAATCTCCATTTGAGCTTTCCGGAGGACAGAAACGTCGTGTTGCAATTGCCGGAGTTATGGCAATGGAACCTGAGGTGCTTATACTGGACGAGCCTACAGCGGGTCTTGATCCTCAGGGACGTGATATGATCTTAAATCAGATAAACAATTATCATAAAACAACAGGATGTACTGTTTTGCTTGTTTCACACAGTATGGAGGACGTTGCAAAATATGCTTCAAAAATTCTTGTTATGAATGATTCAAAAGTTTTCTGCTATGATAAAACAGCCGAGGTATTTAAGCGTTCGGAAGAAATTTCAAGTATGGGGTTATCAGTGCCGCAGATAGCCCGTGTATTCAATATATTAAAAAATAAAGGAATTAGTTTTGATGAAGAGGTTTATACAGTAAAATATGCCAAAGAACTTATAATTCAGGAATTGAAAAAAAAGGGGGAAAATCTGATGATAAAAGATATTACTTTAGGACAGTATTTCCCCGGAAACAGCATGGTTCATAGACTTGATCCAAGATATAAAATTATTATTTCCGGTATTTTTTATTGCAATGCTTTTTATAGGTGATCATGTAATATGTCTGGAGATCGGAGCAGTTTTTGTCGCTATGGCGCTTATCCTTTCATCAATTCCGTTAAAAATGATAGTGAAAAGTATAAAGCCTATTATACCGCTTCTGCTTTTTACATCATTGTTTAATATTTTTTTTTATTTCCGGCGGAATGCCGATTTTTGAATGGAAATTTATAAAAATTACCGATGCTGCTGTTCATACAACGTTTTTTATGTTTGTAAGAAATAATTCTTCTGATTGCCGGAACTTCACTTCTGACTTACACTACTTCTCCTATTGCGCTTACAGACGCAATTGAAAGACTGCTGAGTCCGCTGAAAAAAAAATTAAGGTTCCGGTTCATGATCTTGCTATGATGATGACTATAGCACTGAGATTTATCCCTACTCTTATAGAAGAAACGGATAAAATAATTTCTGCCCAGAAGGCAAGAGGCGTTGATCTTGACGGGGGTAAATTAATGGACAAGGTAAAGGCAGTAGTACCGATTATAATACCGCTTTTTGTGTCTGCCGTAAGAAGGGCAAGCGAGCTGGCAACAGCTATGGAGTGCCGATGCTACAGAGGCGGCGAGGGACGCACAAAAAATGCGCCAACTGAAAAGCGGCGCAGCCGATTATGTATCCCTTATGATTTCAATTCTATTTTTGGCTTCAGTTATATTTATAAATGCAATGAATTAGGAAAGGGTAAAAACGTTGGATAACAAAAAGACGCCTGTTCAGAAGGGACAGAATAAATTTTTTCTGCCGGCAGAAAACACAGGTTTACTGATATATTATTATATAATAAAAAAGGTGAAACAAGAGTTTTTCTGATACTTTCATTTCTGATTCCGTTTATTTTGATTTGGATAATGTTTTCACATTTTGAAGTGCATCCGTTCGGGGATAAACAGATTCTTGTAACAGATCTCTGGCATCAGTATTTTCCATTTTTTAAGGAAGAACATGATAAGCTGCAAAAACCTTTCATCATTACTGTATTCATGGAATACCGGTATGGGAACAAATTTCCTTTCTGTAATGTCCTATTATGCGGCAAGTCCACTGAATCTTTTTTTGGCAGTATTTTTCCCGATGGAATATTCAAGAGACGCTATGACTCTTTTTCCTTACTATTAAGATCGGCTGTGCAGGATTATTGTTTGCAATTTTGTAAAGCATACTTTTAAAAGAAATGATATTTCGATTGTTGGATTTTCATTATTATATGCATTATGCAGCTATATAATGGGATATTACTGGAATCTTATCTGGATAGATACTGTAGCGTTACTGCCGCTTGTAGTATTGGGTACGATTTTAATTGTAAGAGAAGGAAAATATAAGCTATATGCTGTTTCCCTTGCACTGTCACTTATTGCTAATTTTTATATCGGACTTTTTACATGTATTTTTACCGTTATGGTTTTTTTGCGGCGGCATCAATTATAAAGTGGCAGGGAATAAAAGGTACTTTTATACGTCTTGGTCAGATAGCCGGAGCAACGGTAATCGGACTCGGAATGGGCGCTTTTATTCTTATTCCTGCTTATCTAGCGCTTCAGCTTACTAACAGTGTTGACAATCAATTTCCTCAAATGATATCTTTTTATGAACCGTGGCTGAAAATGATTTCAAATGTAATAGGGTATCATGAACCTACTGCAAAGGAAGGTCTGCCGAATTTTTACTGCGGAATGTTTGCAGTAATTCTGCTTGGAGTATTTTTAATAAACAAGAAAAATAAAAATAAGAGAAAAAATTATAACAGTTTTATATCTTTCATTTATAATTGTAAGCTGTAATATGAATATATTGAATTACATCTGGCATGGATTTCACTTTACCAATATGATTCCTTATAGATTTTCATTTATTTTTTCATTTATACTTGTGGCGGCGGCATACAGAGCGTTTACAGTAATAACGGAAGATATACAAATTTTTGATATTCTGGCGCTTTCGGCTATGACATTTATAATCGCACTTGTAGCTTACAGAGATCAGACTGAAAAAGCGTTGATTTACAGTATTATTACATGTTTTGTTTATACTGCTGTAATGTTTATTTACGAAAGAAAAAATTATAAATAAAAAATATCATGAGATATCTGATATGTGCGGTATGCACGGTAGAAATGGGAATCAATGCATATAACGGAGTGTCAACTGTTACTACTACTACGTATAGTATTTATCCTAAAAAATAATGAGGAAATTCAAGCATTAATTGATTATACTGAAAAGAAATGACGGTGATTTTTACCGTACGGAGCTGACTTCAACCTATACGATAAATGATCCGGCTCTTTACGGATTCAAGGGCGTTTCACAGTTTTCTTCGACTGCTAACGTAAGCGTTACAAGATATCTTGAAAGTCTCGGACTCATGGCGTCGGTCGCCGGAAACAGATATTATTATACTCAGTCCACTCCGATTATCAATGCGTTTTTGAATATTAAATATCTTATGGCGCATGACGGATATTCCGGAGACGAAACATATCTTGATGAGGTTTCAAGCGAAGGTACTGTTAAGCTTTATAAAAATAATGCTTATTTGCCGATAGGCTTTGCGGCGGATAAATCAATAATGAATTATATTGGCGAGTCAAAGGAACAGGTTGAAAATCAGAATGAATTATTCAGACTGGCAACAGGTCTTGATGAAAATGTCTTTACGGCAGTGTCTATAAAGGATGTGGGGCATAAGGGACTTAATGTTGTTAAGCAGTCTGTTGGAAATTACAGCTATCAATATAATAAACCAGAAGACGGAAGCGATGACTGTTATGTCAAATATAATTATACGGTACCTGATGACGGACCAGTATATGCAGTATTTTTTCTTTGATAATACCAATGGTTTTCAAGTTAAAAAGGACGGCGTAACTGTTCACAGCTTCGGCAATCAAAAGTATAAAAATGTAGCGGCTCTGGGAAATTTCAAAGCCGGAGATGTAATTACTTTATATTCTAATGTTGAAAAAGAGAAAAAGCGGCAGTGGAAAAGTTCTTGTTTATCAGGCGAATGAAGAGCTTTTAAGACAGGGTATCGAAAAAGCTTTCAAAGGGAGGAATTGCCGTTTCCGATTACAGCGATACCGAAAATCAAAGGTACGTTTACCGCTGAGAATGACAGTGTTTTTTACACTTCTATTCCATATGACGGAGGATGGAAGGTTTATATTGACGGAGAAGAAGCGGAGGTAACTCCTTTAAAAAATGCTGTAGTATGCGTACCTGTTACTGCCGGTAGTCATGAAATCAGATTTAAATACTGTCCGCCGGGATTTGCGACCGGAGCCGCAATTACTGTCGGTTCCGTAATAGTATTTGCAGCGATTTGGATTCTTGAGAAAAAATACAGAAAAAAAGTTAAGACTTTAAATTGTGAAACGGAGAAGTCCGATGCGGAATCTTAAAGTAATTATGGCGTACAGGGGAACTAATTATCATGGTTTTCAGTATCAGGATAATGCACTGACAGTTCAAGAGGTTGTTCAAAAAGCATGTTTCCTCTGTGCTGAACGAAAGAGTAATCATAAATGGCTGTTCAAGAACGGATACGGGCGTTCATGCCAATAATTACTGCTTTTCGGTTTTGACGGAAAGTAAAATACCTCCAAGAAATTTTGTAAGGGGAGTAAACGGCAGACTTCCCGATGATATTTCAATTTTGTCCTGTGAGGACGTTCCGCTTGATTTTCATGCAAGATTTTCATGTAAGGCAAAAAAGAATAATGTTTATTTGATTCATAACAGCGAAAGTAAAAATCCGTTTACGACGGATCTGGCTTATCATTACAGAAGACCTGTTGATATTGAACTGATGCGTAAAAACTGCCCGAAAATTTGTCGGCACTCATGATTTTCGGGCGTTTTGCTCAGGATATAATGAAAATAAATGCACAGTTAGAACAATTTATAATTTTGATGTAGAAATTAATGGCGAATTGGTGAAAATGCTTGTAAAAGGCGATGGTTTTCTGTATAATATGATTAGGATCATGGTAGGAACTCTTTTTAGCTGTAAATGAAAAAAAGATCTGGACTGACGATATAGAAAGTATTATGGAATCCGGCGATAGACAGCGTGCAGGAAAAAACCGCACAGCCTCACGGTCTTTATCTGAATAGAATTTTTTATTGAACAAACGATTTAAGGGGACATATGGTTGATGGAAAAAAAATATAAAAGATGTTGATATTGTTATTCTGAGACGACGAAGAAAACGCCGCAGACAGATGGCTAAATTTATAGCTTTTATTTTGTTGGCTTCAATTATTTTCTGTTTGTATGTTAAACGGGACGTATGGTTTCGAAGCTTGAAGGAATCGGCAGTAGATTTCAAAGTGTAAAATCAAGCGGCGGGGAACTGTCGGGAGAAAATTTTCTCTTTAAATATTTCCGGAGGTATTGATTATCAGGTCGGAAATCTAAACGGTTATCTGGCAATTTTAAGCGACGCTTATATTTATATTTACACAGAAGACGGAGAATTGTATGAAGAACGTCAGCATGCGTATGCAAATGCTATGCTTCAGACCTCCGGAAAAAAAAGGCTCTGATATATGAGTCCGGAGGAAATAAATTCAGGATTGACAATAAAAAAGAAAAAAATCTTTATACTAAAAAAGATGGAGCAGAATATTATTTTTGCCAGGATCAGTGAAAACGGCAATGTGGCTGTAATAACGACATCGGATACATATATATGTAAGCTTACGGTTTTTTGATGATTCAGGTGAAGAAATATACAGCAGGAATTGTGTTGAAAAAGAGTTATTGATCTGACATTTAATGAAGACGGTACAGGGTGCATACTTGCAACAAGCGATGCTGCCGACGGCGAGATCATATCAAAGATCATATCAGTTTCATTTGATTCTAAAAAGATAAATGGACTTCCGATGCACTGAATACAATGTGCCTGAAAACATACTATGACAGGAACGGTATACTGGTACTTGGAGATACCAAATGTGTATATTATAGTAATAATGGCGAGCTTTTTAACTTCTTATGATTATCCAAGCAGTCTTGTTGACTGGGATTATCGTGACGGTAAAATAGCAATGCTTTTTGAAAATGAAATTAAACGTCAGAATTATTTTTACTACTATAGACAGTGAAAAAAGAGAACCTAATCAAAATGAATTTTCAAACAGCAGTGCGAATTGTATACGTATATCTGGCGGGCAGGTTTTGATATTGTCAAAAGAAGGTATAATAAAATACGATTTTTAATGGCGAAGGAGAAAAAAATATAAGTTCCGAAAGCGCTTATGAAAAAGTTTATATTGATTGATAATTATATCTTCCTGCTGGGATATGACAGAATAGACAGAATAGAATATAAAGGATAATGAAACGGAGTGTTAGAACAACATGGGAGAAAAGTTCTGGTGGATATATGATATCATATCGGTTGTTGTAATCATATTTTTTTGTTTTCAGCGGCGCCAGAAAAGGGTTTTCAAAAATTTTAATTACTGCGCTTGGCTGTGTGGCATCAATAGCTGCCGCTTTGTTTATTGGCAGTAACACCACTGATTTTATTTATGACAAATTTTTTTTATAAAAAATAATGTAAAAATCTGTTGAGGAAGCTCTTGAAGATTATCAGCCCGAGGATGTCATAAAAACAATAATTGAGAGTAATGAACTTTCAGGGAGTCTTAAGTAATGAAAAAAAATAGAAGCAATTTTAAAAAGCGGAAACAGTATTGACAAGCTGTATGATTATGCAAACAGTGAAGCAGGTAATATTGTCAGCTCACCTGACGTATTCGATGCAGATATAATCAACGGTTTTGCTGAAGCATTTGCCAATCAGATAGGAATCAATCTTCCGCCTTATGTGGTAAATGAAATTACGAAAAATGTAAGTAATAATGAAAAGCTTTTTAATTCAATGATTGATATGTTAATGAATCATCCTCAGGAGGTACCTGAATTTATTGAAGAAAATTACATAAGAGAAACCTGCTAAGCGAATTATAAATGCAGCTGTTTTTCTTATAGTGTTTTTTTTATTCTTATGACGATTATAACTATTGTTATTAACAGGACTGTTAATTTTGGATTGTTAAACGGATTTGACAGGCTTGATAAATTTGCCGGCGGAATTTTAGGCATTATTGAGGCCGCAGCGGCAATTATGATAATAGCGGTAGCTGTAAAAATGATGATAAATATTTCTGAAAGTGACAATTCATTTATAAGTATGAATGCAGTTGAAAAAAACAAAAATTTTCAGATATTTTTTTATCAATTATTATAGAGATATTTAGGAACTTAGAATTTAGAAAGGTGTTTATGTTATGGTATTATGCAAAGCAGATGTAAAAAAGACCGGCAGTTGTTTTCATTACTTCAATGCAGGGAAATGAAAAAAGAACGAGGGGCTTTGTATGGTTTGCGCCAAGGAATCCAATATTCCTCAGATTTCAGAATATATGGAACAGATGGGAATAACTGATGATGATCTTGAACAGATGTCTGATCAGATGATGGAAATTCTTGACGGAGACGGATTTGAAATGGGAGGTGCAGAAACATTGCCGCCTTACATACAGAATATGTTGGACAATGCAGGATTAACCGGACTAAAGTCGGTTCTTTCTGAAAAAAAGAATAACGATAGGAAAAAAATCCTCCGGCGGAGAAAAAGTCCGGTTCTGCAAATTCAAGAGCAAATAAAAATACGGAAAAAAACAAAAAGAAAAAAAAGAACTTAAATTTCTGGATAATTACTGTACTAATTTGAATCAGCGTGCAGAAGAAGGCAAGCTTGACAACATTATAGGACGTGATAAGGAGATTTCAAGAGTAGTACAAATCCTTTCAAGAAGACAGAAAAAATAATCCGTGTCTTATTGGTGAACCCGGCGTTGGTAAAACTGCAATTGCCGAAGGAATAGCTCAGAGAATTGTCTCGGGAAACGTACCTTTTAATCTGACAGATAAAAAGGTTTATTTGCTGGATCTTACTTCTCTTGTTGCTGGAACCCAGTTCAGAGGACAGTTTGAGAGCCGTGTTAAGGGACTGGTAAATGAAGTTAAATCCGAAGGGAATATTATTCTTTTTATTGATGAGGTTCATAATCTTGTGGGTACAGGTGATTCAGAGGGTTCAATGAATGCGGCAAATATTTTAAAGCCTGCACTTTCACGCGGAGAGGTACAGGTTATCGGCGCTACGACATTTGGTGAATACAGAAAATATATTGAAAAAGGACAGTGCTCTTGAAAGACGTTTTCAGCCTGTTACTGTAAATGAACCTACTGTTGACGATACGGTTGAAGTGTTAAAAGGAATAAAAAAAATATTATGAAGCTTATCATAAGGTAAAAAATCAGCGATGAACTTATAAGAATGTGTGCAGTGCTGTCTGAGAGATATATTCAGGACAGATTTTTTACCGGATAAGGCGATAGATCTTCTTGACGAAAGTCGCGCATGTACATGTATACGCACTCCTGAGCTTGCAAAGCATGACGAGGAATCAAAAAGACTGAAAACTCTGATTGAAATGGAAAAAATCCATGGAGGAGGAAAAAAAGAGCCTAACTATGAAGCGCTTGCAGAGGTTAAGGGTGACATTATCCGTGTTAAAGCCGAATTGGAAGAACTTGAAAAGGTTACTTCCAATATTCAGGTACAGGAAACAGATCTTGCAAAGGTTATTGAGCTGTGGACGGGTATTCCGTCATCTAAAATTGCTGAATCAGAATTTTCTAAAATGGCAAAGCTTGAAGATAATTTGAAGAAGCATATAGTGGGTCAGGACGAAGCAGTCAAGCTGTTGTCGGAGGCAATTAAGCGTACAAGAGTTCAGCTTAACAAGAGAAGAAGGCCGGCGTCGTTTATTTTTGTAGGTCCTACCGGAGTAGGAAAAACAGAGCTGGTAAAGGTTTTATCCAGGGAACTTTTTGACTCTACTGAACCGCTGATCAGACTTGATATGACCGAGTATATGGAGAAGCATTCTGTTGCAAAAATGATTGGCTCACCTCCCGGATATGTAGGTTACGATGAAGCAGGCCAACTTACTGAAAAGGTAAGAAGACAGCCATATTCTGTAGTACTTTTTGATGAGATAGAAAAAGCGCACCCGGACGTTATGAATATTCTTCTTCAGATTCTTGATGAGGGTAAAATCAACGATGCACAGGGAAGAACGGTAAATTTTGAAAATACAATAATTGTAATGACATCTAATGCCGGTTCTACAGATAAAAAAAACAACAGGTTTAGGGATTTAATAAATCTGCCGAGGAAATTTCTAAGGAAAAAGCAATGAAAGCTTTAAGAGATTTTCTCAGACCGGAATTTATAAGCAGAATTGATGAAATTGTCGTATTCAGACCGTTATCTCAGGAGAATTTTGCATCTATTGCAGGACTGATGCTTGACGAAATGAAAGAACCGCTTGCAGAAAAAAAATATTATTTTTAAATATGATGAAAAAAATCTCTTGAACTGATTGCAAAAATGGCATTTGGAAAGAGTTATGGTGCGAGAGATATCAGAAGAGTTATCAGACAGGAAATAGAGAATAAGATTGCGGATATAATAATAGAAAAATCAGGAACTATAGCGGGTATAGGTGTTTCTGCTGAAAATGACAAAATAAAAAGTTGAATATATGAAATACTATTTTTTAGAACCTGTTTATTAAAACAGGTTCTAAAAAATAGTGATAAGGATGCTTTTTATGAATAAGGAGTAAAAATATTATGGATGAACAGCTTAAAAAGCAGATAGAAGAATTTCATGAGAAAACTGAAAAAAATTCAGCAAAGGGGAAATAAATGTAGCAGAATATAAATCGTTTTCCGGAAAGTTTAGCGGCTATGCACAGAGAGGAGCTAAAACAGGAATGCTAAGGCTTCGCTTGGCAGGCGGACAACTGTCTAAGGAAAATTTTAAATCTCTTATTGACTTGTGTGAAAAATATGATATAAATCATATTCACTGTACTACATGCCAGACCTTTCAGCTGCATGATTTACCATTTAATATTATTGCAGACGTTATTACAGATGCTATAGAAAATGGATTTTACTGTATCGGCGGCGGGGGAGATTTCCCAAGAAATGTTATGGTATCACCGCTTTCAGGAGTGGAAAAAGGATGAAAATTTTGACGTTTTTCCGTATGCTCAAAAGGTCGCCGATTATCTTATAAGTCAGATTGAAACGGTGAAAATGCCAAGAAAGCTGAAAGTTTGTTTTTCTAATTCCCCTGCAAATGCTGTTCATGCAACTTTTTCGTGATTTAGGATTTGTATCTCGTCCGGACGGTAAATTTGATGTATATTGTGCTGGTGGTATGGGAGCTAATCCACGTATGGGGTAAAAATCGCCGAAAAAACAGACGGAACTCAGGTTCTTTATTATGTTAAAGCAATGATCAGTTTTTTTGCAAATACGGTAATTATGAGGTTCGTTCCAAGGCCCGTACCCGTTACATTCAAGAGGAACTTGGCGACGAGTTTACAGAGAAATTTAATATTGAGCTTCATAAAGCTTTAGATGAAGGCGGATTGGACTGTAACATATCAGAAAATAAGGTTACAAAAAATCGGCTGTAAAGCAGAAATCAATTCAAGACGTATTATAGAACAGAAACAGAAAGGCTTTGTATGCTGTTAAATTTCACCCGATCGGGGGAATTTTAAATGTAAATATTTTAAAAAAGACTTATTTGATACAATAAGAGATATGCCTGATGTGTTTTCACTGCGTATATCGCCTGATGAGACTATTTATATTATAAATTGTGACGGTATGGAAGCACAGGAGGTACTGAAAGCTACAGAATGCAGTGCTAAGACGGATATTGAAGAATCTGTTGCATGTATTGGAGCGTCTATATGCCAGCAGGGACTGCGTGATTCTCAAGAACTTTTAAAACAAATAATTGAAAAAGTAAAGCCGTTTAATTTTCCTGCTGACGCTTTGCCGGTACTTCACATAAGCGGCTGCAGATCTTCATGCGGTACTCATCAGATCGGCAAAATTGGATTTCACGGAAAAAGTTAAAATGATTGATAAAAAGCCTCTGCCTGGTTTTGCAGTATCAATCAGTGGAAATGATGAACAAGGTAATGAAAATTTCGGGAGAAGAACTGGGAGTTATGGCGTCTGATGATATACCGGAATTTGTAATTGAGCTTGGAAAAGCAGTTACAGAATCAGGTATGGATTATGAAAAATTTGCCTCTGAAAAAGAAAAGCGTTTTTAAGAGAAATTATAAATAAGTATGTATAATTTTGGTAAATAAAAATAAACAAATTAAATAATGGATCTACCAGATAGAATGATTTTTCTTTTTTAATAATACAAAAACCATTTAAAGATTTTTTTCTCTTTAAATGGTCTTTGTATATTCCGGTAAAAAAGCAGAGTATAGTTATTTTTTCAATATTCAGTTTTTTACAGGAGCTAATTATATTAATTTTTATTAATTTTCATACATCTCATTGCGTTGAGTATGGCTATTACTGAAACGCCGACATCGGCAAATACAGCCGCCCACATATTAGCCAAACCAACAGAACCAAGAATTAAAATGACAATTTTAACTGTAAGTGCAAAAAATTATATTTTGATATACAATTTTGAGGGTTTTCTTTGATATATTTATTGCATCAGAAATTTTTGACGGCTTATCATTCATAAGAACAATATCGGCGGCTTCAATGGCAGCGTCTGAACCTGTGCCCATGGCGAGTTCCAATATCCGCTCTTGAAATTACCGGAGCATCGTTAATACCGTCCCCGACAAATATAAGCTTACCTTTTTCAGAGGTTTCATTCAGAAGTTTTTCAACCATGTCAACCTTATCACCGGGAAGAAGTCCGCAGTAAACTTCGTCAATTTTTCAATTCCTCGGCAATGTGTTTGCCGACTTTTTCTGAGTCTCCGGTAAGCATAACAGTCTTTTTGATTCCGTTTTTCTTGAGAGATTGGATAGTCTGCTTAGAATCCGGTTTGATCTCATCTGCAATAATTATATGTCCTGCATAAAAATTATCTACGGCAATATGAACAGAAGTGCCGACATGATGACATGAATGCCAGTCTGCACCAATATCGTTCATCAGCTTATCATTGCCTATACATATTAACTTACCGTTTATTGTGCATTTAATACCACGACCTGCTATTTCCTCGTAATTTTTAATTAATGAACTGTCAGTATCAGAGTCGTATGCTTCGCATATGGATTGTGCAATAGGGTGATTGGAAAAAGCTTTCCGCCATAGCTGCATACTCCAAAAAGCTGACTTTCAGAAATTTTTTCCGGATGAACAGCAGTCACTTTTAAAAACGCCTTTTGTCAGTGTTCCTGTTTTGTCAAACACAACAGTTTCTGCTTTTGAAAGTATTTCAAGATAATTTCCGCCCTTTACAAGTATACCGGATTTTGAAGCTCCTCCGATTCCTCCGAAAAAGCTCAGAGGTACTGATATAACAAGAGCGCAAGGGCAGGAAATAACTAAGAATATCAGCGCTCTGTTTATCCATTTAGCCCATTCGCCTGTAATGAAAGAGGGGATAAGCGCTAACGCAAGCGCCGCAAAAATACAACGCAAGGCGTATAGTATTTTGCGAATTTAGTAATAAAATTTTCAGCTTTTGATTTTTTACTGTTGGAATTTTCAACTAAGTCCAGAATTTTTGAAACCGTTGATCTGAGCAATACGTAACTGAACGAAGTAATACTGAG
>VOFK01000834.1_pt1 | contig 41031 bp, 57 predicted proteins | sample 5384121 | NCBI WGS metagenome assembly VOFK01 (sample SAMN12384730, study PRJNA508395) | human gut metagenome | isolation source: healthy gut J | host: Homo sapiens | reverse complement strand
TTAAATCGAACAGTTGTTCAAGAAGTGAGATCCAGTACATCGGAGCCTGTGTAACGAGCTTGGTAGTATATCGGAGCAGTTAACCACATTCATGTTCTGCAATGTTTCGATGATCTGTTCTGTTGTGAAATGAGTTTTTATTTCTGTCTAATTTGACTTCGAGTAAGCGATAGATCAATAAGGCTGTGTAACAGATAAGGAAATGAGCTTTTTATTCTGTTTTTCTTTGCGATGATATACGGGTCTTGAGCTGAAATTTGTTTTCAAGACACGGAAACAATCTTCGATTTTATATCTTCTTGACTGGATATTCAAAACTTCTGTTTCCTTCATATCAAATATATTTGTGGCAACAGCGTAGAATCCATCATATTTAGCTTCTTCTTCAATACGAGCCTCATCTAAATAGTAATTCTTCTTTTTCTTTATCACTCTTAATAAATCTGGTCACATCGTTTGGTCCTTTTTTGAAGTTGTCAGGATCCATATTGGCCAGTATTTTTTTTTTAGCACGCTCGATCTGTCTGTTTCGTACTGTTTTCTGGTATTCGGCCATCTTTCTTGAATAGGTTACGATAATTCGTTGTTTTAGATTCCCTTTTTGATTTTACCTTCTTTGTTTTTCCGTTCTTGTATTGTTTGACTTCGAATAGACCTAAGTCCACAAGCTTATCAACTGGTATAGATTTATAGATGTATCCATCGTAATACTTTTCTGTTTTCTTTTAATGTGCGATCAAATGTCTTCATTGTTTCTAAAGATGCAGGTTTTCCATCCTGAGAAAAACGGTAATCGTAATCATTGAACACGGCCTGTTTTAGAATACTGTTCAATTTCTTGATGGATTGTGTTACTACAAACTTTCTTCCACAAAAGTCGTTAAATAATCTTGTGTCTTTATAGCCTAGTCCGGCATCTGAACAATAGATGATATCCTTGTTCTCAAACATTTTAAGCATCTTCTTTTCAGCTGGAACAGCACAAAGGGACTCATTGTCACTTCCTGGATTGATACACATACTTAAAGGAATTCCATCGGCATCCATGAAAAGTCCCATCTGAACGATTGGATTTGGACGATGTTCTTTAGATACACCATATTTTTAAAAAGTCCTTTGATCAGTTCACCTGTGATTTCATCATAGACGTCTTCATCTTCTGATTCTTTTTCAAAATAGAAATTAGTGCAGTCAAAATAACATACATTCGTATTCCTTTTGATTACTTTATTACTTGATTCAAATAAATGAGAAAGATACTCATCATAATTTTCTTCCAGTATATCCATGAAGCGAAGGACATCCTGGTGTGAGAAATCAAAATCACCGTAGAAACCAGTAAGATTCTTTAAAGTATGCATCTTGCTTCCTGGATCAAGAATCCGAGAAAAAAAGTAAGAACCATATTTATCATATTTGGATTGAAAGCTATTTTACGTCCGCTGCATACTTTATCAAAGAAATCAGAGATTCCAAGAGATGAATAAAGTTCTTTCAAATAGAAATAGCCAGTATTCTTACAAGTGGATTTAGAAACAGTATTTCCTTGATTGATGACCTTGTCATCAAAATTAACAGTGATATTATATTCGACTTTACTGTTCTTTATATTTTCGTTATATTCCTTAACTCTTTGTTTGGCATATTCTAAAGGATCATCTGTAATCTTTAATAATTCTGAATGTTTACCAATACGTTCAACATTCTTTGTGGTAACCTTTTTTTACCATTGCGCGAATCCCAACCTGAATGAAGTACGTAGGATCTTTAGATTTTCTGTCGTAGTTAAGTTTCATGGGGAAGACTCCTTATATAGAACTATTATATCACATATTACAACGCCATACAACATCCGTACAACAAAATAAAAAGTAAATTTGACATTAAAAAAACGCTACATAAGCGACATTTGGAATATTTACGATTTTACAACTGTCGAACTACCGGGTTCACCGTTACTACATCCAGTAGCCAATTCCTATTATAAATGTCCAATGTGAAAATATTGTGAATTCCAGTAAATTTGTTGCAATTGTTCCTATTTCATCTAAGACAACTTATTTTCATTGAATTAGATAGGATTCAACTTGACTTTTAAATATATCAATTGTTTAATAATTATACAGAAAGACTACTGGATACAGTGGTTCCTCTGAATTTATTTAGTGTAAAGACACTAGTTTAATCCTTTGGTCGGGTGAACTAGTGTCTTTTACATTTTTCTATAATTAATAATGTAATTTTTAGTATTTCTACTAGTGTCATTAAACACATGGCAACATCAATGTACAGATATATATACACAGAGACCTTCTCCTCTTACAAAAAATTTGAAGGATCTGTCCAGAACACAAGCAGGTATCATTTTTAATTTCAAGAGTAGCCGTTACTACATCCAGTAGCCAATTTCCATTATAAAGGTCCAATGTGAAAACATTATGAATTCCAATACGATTGTTCCTATTTCATCTAAAACGACTTATTTTCATTGATTTAGATAGAGTTAGCCTTGACATTTAAATATATCGATTATTTAATATACATACAGAAAGACTACTGGATACAGTGGTCACTCTGAATTATTTTATGTCAAAAGACACTAGTAATCCATTGCGCTTACGGGAACTAGTGTCTTTTACATTTTTCTATAATCAATAATGTAATTCTTAGTATTTCTACTAATGTCATTAAACACATGGCAACATCAATATATAGATAAATATACATAAAACACGTCCTCCTACAAAATCGGAATCTTTAAGAACTCAAGATATCATCCTTTTAATTCAGAGGGTTCACCGTTACTACATCCAGTAGCCAATTCCTATTATAAATGTCCAATTTGAAAATATTGTGAATTCCAATACGTTTGTAACGATAGTTCCTATTTGATCTAAAATAACCTATTTTCATTGAATTAGATGCTCTAAATTCATAAATTTATATAGAAAGAGAACGTCGAGTAGGCGTTCTCTTGAAGAAATTCTAAAATAATAATTGCAATCCCATCACAATGACCCACATATAAGCACAAGTCTTAGGAATCATCAACAATCCAATCATTGGCTTTTTCTTAGACCACAATGTAACTGGAATATAACAACCAAACGAAATAATGATGGCTGCAACCATACGGTTCATATGCAAATCGTACATATTTCCTGAAATCGCATAAAGAAGAATTACACCAATTCCAGTTACGGCAAATACAGCATTACGAATTAAAGACAACCTCCTATTTCCTTCTTCACTCGTCCAATTGTTTTTGTGGCAAGAAACATACTACGATACGAATAATAGCTGAAATCCAAATCATAGCTTCAATCCATGCTGGAGCAGTAAGCGTTGGGAAAGTTAATTTCCAGATAAACAATAAGATAATATAGAATACTGTCATTGTGATTGAAGATACCTGCAATCCAATACCAAGTTGTCTTTTGATTTTGTCATTTGTTCCATAAACCGCTCTTTTAATACGAGGAACCAAGTGGAATGCATCTCCACCACACAATGTTAATGTTAATACACCATATAAAATAAATAATGGATTTCCTTTAGAATATACAAAGAATAAGATTCCGGCAATTAAGTCAAAAATCAAATAACATGCATCAAAAATTGCTTCCATTAAATCCGGCATTTTTTTCAATTGAAATCATCCTTTCTGCATTGTCCTACACCTTTTTTGAAAAACATTCATAAAAAGATCTGATTTCTTCTTCACTAAGACCATCAAACATATCTTGCGCAAACTCCTTTTTGAGCCCACTTGCCATCCTCAATCACTTCATTGGCCAATTGAAGCAAATGAAGTGTGACACGCTTTTTGTTTGCAGGATCCACTCTTCTTTCTATCAAACCACGATCTTCTAATACTTTAAGTGAAGTTGAAACATGAGACTTTGTTGACTTACGAATACGAACAATATCCGCCGCCGTGTTATATTCCGGATTATTGTAAAGAAACATTAAGATGTCATATTCCATCTGTCTTAAATTGTATTTTTCACAAACCCCCGACATTTTCATCTCATAATATCTCGTTATTGTTTTATGTTCATCCCAAAAGTGCATATGCATTCTCCTTATTGTTCTATTTAGAACGATTACATTCTATTACTCATGACTGGGTTTGTCAACAAAAATCATTGACACACCTCTAAAAAAAAAAGGGATACTCTCTTTAGGGAAGAAGGGGTTAAGAATGCGTACACAAAAATATAACCTACAAGGAATAAAAGTATTCTTCTATATCTTAATGATTGCCATTTTAGGATGGTTTCTTTGTATGCAATTCTTTGGTGCAAATGAACAAGGAAATGATGTTCAATCCCAATCCCCAGTCTATACAGGAACTTTTTATTGGGAAAAGACACATTTAATAAATTAGATATAAAGCTAAAATCAACACTCATACAACGTCTTATATAAATTGACTTCTGGGCATATATCTTTATTTCGAATGCCACTTAATATATTGTTGATTTTCATGAATTCATCTTGAAACATCTTTGCTTCCAATCATCATTGTATGTAACTCACTATATTGAAATAATGCTAGATAACCTTGTAGATAATGTGTCATTACATTTCTTTTGCCTCTGAAAAATGCTTTTGATTCTGTCATGAAGACGATTAACCATTTCTAAGGTATATCCATCTTTCGATTTTTCACCTGATGGTATTTTTGATCCATTTTATATTCAATGCATCCATTAATTGACATGATAACTTCTTTGACTATCACTGATTACGATTGATCCAGGACGTATTGTGTTTTTAAAAATATCTATTAGCGTGCTAGAGGTGGGCCGACCTCTGTCTGCTGTGTGTACAATATAATTTCCATCTTCATCTATTGCACATGCGATACCAATTTTATCTTTACTTATACCTCTACGATTTTGGTTTACAAACCCCTTAGCTTGGTAAGTCAAATATGTTTCATCTAGTGCAATTTTTCTTTGACAATTGCTTTTTTTGTTTACCAATTCATTAAGCACATACATAAGTTTATGTCTGTTATAAAAAGCTGAAACGATACTGATACCTACAAGCTTTGCAGTTTTTTAGATAAATAATCATTGTTCAATGAAGAATAGAATAAGATTTCCCATTGTTCTTTTGATAAATGAGACCAATGCATTAGATGATTTGTACTATTAATGAATCTTCGTTTACAATTATTGCATTTATAACGTTGTCTTCCTTTACTGTTTTTTCCAGCCCAGCCTTAACGATATGAATGCTTCCACAATAAGGGCAGCACTCAATATGAGAATTGAATAGAAATTCAAAGCATGATTGTTTAATAGTATCGGATAATAGTAGCAATTCATTTGTATCGTAGTCATCAAATGTTTTTGTATCTAGCAACTCAGTAGATTCATCTATTTTTAAATTAAATTCTGTACACATGTTTCATTACCTCACTTACAGGTAAATTGTACAAGCCTATTTGACATTAATGATGTCTATATCCTGTTTTATTAAATGTGTCTATTGGGAAAAAGAAGATGGTTCCAAACAAAAAATAAATCTTCCAGGAAACTATGAAATAAAACCCGGTCATACCATGATCTTAAGTACAACGCTTTCTGAAGATTATGATGCAACTTCATTTGCGATTCGCTCCTCTTTACAAGATGTTAAATTCTATGTAGGTGATGAATTACGTACAGAATATTCTACAAAAGATACGCGCCTTGCCGGTAAGAATTCGGCCAGTCGATACATATTTTGTCCCACAACCTATAGGGATGCAGGAAAAACACTACGCATTGAACTAACAACTTATACTTCTAACTATTCAGGTGTTGTCAACGAAATTTATTGTGGAAGTCAAGCTGAAATCTGGCAATATATATATAACGATTATGGAATATCCACATTCATTGCCTTCTTCATTTTATTTGCCGGTATTACATCCATTATCTTTGGTTCAGCCCTAAAATTTACTTATCACACCACTTTCAGCATGGAATATTTAGGCTGGTGTATGGTCATGGGCGCTACTTGGATGCTTGGAGAATCCAAGATTCGCCAGATTCTAGTACCAAATGCATCTTCTTTAGCATCCCTATGTTTTGTAATGATCATGCTTAGTCCGTTGCCACTACTGTTCTATGCCGACAGCATCCAAAATGGAAAGCATCGAAAACTCTATAAATATATTGGCTACATTGTCCTTTTAAACTTTGTGATTTCATCCATCCTATATTTAGCTAAAGTCAAAGACTACATTGAAACATTGCCTGTTGCACAATGCATTCTGATCTGTGTATTTATCTTGGTATTTATTCATTTATGCCAATACATACGCAAATACAGTCATTCCCGCTCAGACTACTTCTTACTTTTCGGACTCTTTTTAGTCTTAGTCTGCATAGCCATTGAAAGTATATCCGTCTATTTTGTTGCCATGATTTCCGGCATCTTTATCGGTATCGGCATGATTGTATTACTACTCACAAACATTGCTCGTACCATCCATAGAATTCAACTTATTGAACAGACGCGTCACCAAAAGGAATTGGATATTGAAAAGAAAGAAAACAAAAAAATAACGCTTCAAATGATGCAGTCTCTATCTACAACGATTGAAGCTAAAGATGAATATACACGTGGCCATTCAAGACGTGTAGCTCAATATGCAGCACTTGTCGCCAAAAGTCTTGGTTGGACAGATCAAGAAATTGAAAACATTAAGAGCTGTGCTTATTTACACGACATTGGAAAGATTGGTATTCCAGACCAAATCTTAAATAAGCCTGGCCAATTAACAGAAGATGAATTTAGTTTAATCAAACAACATACGATTATTGGACAAGACATTCTAAAAAGACATCACAATCATACCTCACTTAGGTGAAGTGACAAGAAGTCATCATGAACACTATGATGGTACTGGCTATCCAGATAGACTAAAAGGTAATGAAATTCCAATTCAAGCTCGTATTATTGCGCTTTGCGATAGTTATGATGCCATGAATTCAAAAAGAATCTATCGTGATGCGCTTAGTTTTGAACAAATCAAAAATGAAATCAAAAAGAATGCAGGAACCCAATTCGATCCTGAAATCACAAATATCTTCCTTAATCTCATGGACAATGGAACTTTATTGAATTTAGAACACGAAAGTATTCCGGTTCATGAAAATTCAATTGATAAATTTATATCCGACGTTGTATCTACTATTAAAGATCAAGAAGAAACAAAGAACTACGACTATCTTACAGGTCTTCCCGTACGGAGTGTTGGCCAAAAGTATATTGCGAGTGCTATGCAAAAGGCAGAGGGATGCCTTGTATTTCTAGACATGGATAATCTAAAGAAAATCAATGATGTCTATGGACATAAAGCTGGAGATAGAGCTTTAAAAAGTTTAGGAAAACTATTATTAGACATTCCATCCGATAAGATCACATGTAGAATGGGTGGAGATGAATTCCTTCTATTCTTGCCAAAAGTAAATCATGAAGAAGCTGAAAACATCCTATCTAATTTGATCCAACAATTCAAAAGAAATCGTACAAAACGATCATGAAATTCAATTTGCGTCACTATCAGCCGGTATGCTTATGACGACAAAAAACGATCATTTTGAAGATGCTTCTTCAAAAGCGGACAAAGCCTTGTATTATGTGAAACAAAATGGTAAAAACAGCTATTCTTTCTACAATCAAATTCAATATGGAAATGAATTCAATAATGCGACTGACCTGAAACAAATTGCCAAATCCCTACAAAATAGCGGAAGCTATACTGGCGCTTTAAATCTAGAATTCAGAGAATTCACTCGACACTATGAGTACATACATCAATTAATGGTTCGTAATCATTCTTGTTGTTATTTGGTGATGGTGACTATGGAAACCGTACAAGATGCACTTCCATACATTGAAGAAATTGAAGAAGCCTTAACACATATGGGTGAAGCTATCCACAACAACATTCGAAAAGTCGATGTTTGTACACGTTATAGTGCCATGCAATATTTGATTATTCTATCCCAACCAATGGAATCAGAAATTCCAAATATTATGACTCGTATATTTATGCAGTACTATAAGCTTCAAGACAGCCAAAGCTTCACACCAACCTATGAATATATCACTATGAAGGATTAAAGGAGATCGACCACAAGCGTCAATCTCCCTTTTTTAATTACATTAATAATTAAATATTGTCTTACTCGCAAGACAATATTCATGTATTTTTGTCTTATCCGCAAGACAAAAGCCTTCCGAATAAGTCGAAAGGCTAATTAAACTAATCTTCATATGTGATTGTTTTTGAATTAACGATCTTTTTAAATTCCTCAAACAACGGATGTTTAGGAATAGATCTTAATTCTTTACTAATTCTATATGCGAATAATTGGAATACTTGAAGATATGTTAAGGATACAGTATCTGCACAAGGATTTAGTAACGTTAATACATGATCATCATCATATGCTTTATTTGTGATGTAATATACACGGTCTGACACAGCACGAGATGCTCTATAGATTTGGTATGAACGATCTGAAGTTTCATCTTGCGCATCAATGATAAATACATTGTGCTTTGGAGAAAGTTGCAAATTCGGTCCGTGAATATATTCTTCTAATTCATATGCACAAGAAACAACCTTCACAGTTTCACCAATCTTTAGTGCTTGCCTCTTTAGCTACACCTTCACAAGGACCACAACCAGCTGCATACATATTTTCCATAGATAAGAAATTCTTTTTAAACTTTTCTAAGAAAGCTTCTTCACGCACAAAATTTTCCTTTTGCATAGAAGCATAACTTTCACAATATGCATCAAGCCAAGCTGTATCAACTGCTTTTCCTTGTTTTTCTAAAATTGCAAACGTAAGTTTTATTAAGAATAAGGCAAGTGTTGTTACACCCTTAGTAACATACCCCTCCTTTTCTTCGTCTACATAATCAATCACAACTTCAGCATGATCTTTAATATCACTCTTTATATCCCCTGTTAAAGCGATTGTTTTACGATCTAATTTTTTTTAATATATCCAATGCATCTAATGCATTTTTACTATATCCACTCTGTGAAACGACAAACACAAAGTCATCTTCACACAACACTGGATAGTATGCGAATGTATATGGATTTATCACAGTGACATCTACACCTAAAATATTTTTCCATAACATATTTAGCACACCAAGACCCATTTCCACTCGAACCAGAAGCTATAATCTTAATATTTCTATAGTTTCCATCCATATAAACCTGAGCCAATTTATCCGTCTGCTTTTTAATTTTTTTATATACTGAATTTAAAATATCATGCGTCTGCAAGACATAATATTCCATTGTTTCTAATTGTTCCATATTCTTTCCTTCGTGAAATTATATTCTAAATCGATATGTGGATTTGTCACTACGAATGTAACTATGCGTATATTCCACGACATTTTTCTCCTTATCAAATCCAATATATTGAAACCGATATACAGGTTCTACTAGATTACCCAAAAGCTTTGCGATACGATCATCTGGAAATTGTACGATCAATGAACGATGGAAGTCACAAGGATCATGATTATTCTTTGCCATAAAATCATATAATGACACTTTCGAAAAATCATAGTTTTCAATGCCCTCTACATACTTATAGGGTATATAGGCAATTTCCACTGAAAAAGGTTCCTCATTATAATAACGAACACGCATTAAACAATAAACGTCTTCTCCCTTCTTCTAATTTCAAATGTGCACGAATCGAAGTTGTCGGCTCGATCTTTTCTGCAACAATAACCTTACTGTGAATTGAAAAACCTTGCGCCTTTAAAAAACTACTAAAACCACGATGCTCATTTACCGCATCATAGTTTCCCCAAGCCGGTTTTACAATTTGTTTTGCGACAAACGTTCCTTTATAAGGTACCTTGATTAACACGCCATCCTCAATCAACACATTCAGTGCAGAACGCACAGTTTGTCTGTTCACACCATATTTTTTCAGCCAAATCTCTTTCGGACTCCAAACGCTCACCTGGCAATAATTCTCCATTATCAATACGATTTAATAATGTATTTTTTAATTGTAAATATAAAGGTATACGTAAATCCATAATCAACACTCCTCATCCGCATAAATAAATCGATTCATTCGCATCACAGACTCGTGATAACTCTTATATTGATTATCATCTGTATACAAAACCCCTCTTCGCAATACTAAAGGACTGTTTTCTTCCACACCCAAATATTTACTTTCAGTTGGATTTGCGTTTACTACAAGAATTTCCTGCTCCCCATGCGTAAATTTCACATCATAATATTTTTCTAAGATTGAAAACAATGAATTATTCTCTAAATCTTTATCTAATAATCCCGAAAATTGTTCAGCTTCAAAATAAGCTGTCTCCAAAGAAATAGCTTCTTCATCTAAATAGCGAACTCTTTCAAATTCAATTAATTTTGTTCCTAACGCAACACCCATTTTTCTTAATTAATTTTTTATTACTTTCAATAACTCTTAGAAAAACCACTTTACGATGCATCTTTTTGCCCATATTTTCAATACGCCCACTCATACTTGAAACGACATTTAACGTTTCCATAATGCGTGGTTGCGATACATAATAACCCGATCTTTCAACACAATAAATCCAACCCTCATCGAGCAAACTCTCTAAGGCCAAGCGCACAGTTGCACGCTGACAATTAAATATTTCACAAAACTGTCTTTCGCTAGGTAATTTGTCATGAGGTTTAAATTCACCTATCTCGATCTTATAACGAATCTCATCCGCTATATAAATATCTCTAGTAATAGCCTTCATAAAAACCTCCTCACACACTCAATATATTATATCATTTTTTTATTTAAATCCCTGTTATCATTTATTCAATTCCAACTTGTCAAAAGCACTTATCGTCTTTTCTTCAGCAGTCCAAGGCTTTTCATAATATCTAGAATTTGCGCTCTCCAACGACAAATATCCATCATATCCATTGGCCTCTAAATCAAGAAGATCTTGTTTTTAAATCTCTTGTTCCATCTGACCATGCCAAATGACCTGTTGGCTTTCCATCCACAAAGTGTGTATGGATCACATCTTTTCCAAATGCATCAAAATAATCTTGAATTGTATTATTGACTCGTGCCATTGCACCAAAATCAATACATACCTTTAACTGTGGATGATTTACCGCATCCAAATATGCCTTTAATTGTTCTACACTATTCACAAGAACAGATTCATCTGGTTGTAAAGCTTCGATTGCCACCAAAATATCATTCGCCTTTGCATAATCACAAACCTTACGCATCATTTCAACCGAACGATTCCATGCATCTTCTTTTGACTCATCATAATAAGCCCAGCCTGTTGTGATTAATATATGTTGGGCATTGACTTCTTTTGCGATATCCACCATTCGACAATAATATGCATATACATCTTCTTGACGTGTTGGACTTGCCACATTGTTTGGCTTTGGATTTGTTTGTTCTGGACAAATACCAATGATTTTTACATCATATTTTTTTGCGTATTCCTTAAGCTGTTCTACACTCTGATTTTTATTGTAGTCCACATAGAAATGCATAGGACCCGTCCAAATCTCTACATTTTTAATACCTAAACGATTCATTTCCTGAAAAAAACGTTCAAAAGAATAAAATCTATAATGACAGTTCATTCCGCATAATCGATTTTTAAAATTTTTCATTTATTTATCCTCATTAAAAATTATAGGGTTGAAAAAAGTTTTTTTCAACCCTATATACATTATGTTTAATTATGCCAAAATGCCAAAGAATGCACAAACAATACAAAAGTGCCATCATCGCAAACATAATTACTAGTGGTTTAACTTTCTTATTTAACAACATATATACGAATCCAGTTAATAATAATGGTAATAATCCTGGGATGATTCCATCAATAATAGCCTGAACTGTTGTAGCTGATTCACCACTACCAATCGCAATTGGAACTGTCATATAAACCATTTCTGCAGTCATAGCACCTGCAACTGTTAAACCTAAGATACTTGCTGCTTTACTAATTAGATCCATTACACCAGATTCTTCTGCAGAAGTAATGAAGTCTGAACCAAATTTGTAACCTGCATATACCAATACGTAACGTAAGATGAAGCTAGGTACGTTGAAAACCAATAAGAATAAGATTGGTCCTAAGATACTTCCTTGTAATGCTAATGAAGTACCTACACCAGTAGCTAAAATTCTTAATGTTCCCCAAATAAAACTATCACCAATACCAGCTAATGGACCCATGATAGCTGTCTTAACACTTGAAATAGAAGTTGTGTCAAAGTTTTCCATGTCATTTGCACGTTGTTCTTCCATTGCAACTGTAATACCCAATGGCAATGTAATACATTGTGGAGTTGTATTGAAGAACTCTAAGTGACGTTTACATGCTTCTTTAAGATCTTCTGGATTTGTATAGATTTTTTGTAATGCTGGAAGCATTGAATATAGATATCCATCATTCATCATACGTTCATAGTTCCACGTATGTTCCATTGTAATGGCGTGTAAGAATACTTTTCTTAAATCTCTTTTATTAATAACGCCCTTGTATTCGTAATTAGAACTCATCTAAGCCATCTCCTCCCTCAGCAACTGCAACTTTTCCTTTTTGATCTTTTTCTTTAAAGAACATTAAGACTACATAAGCCAATGCGAAGATTGCGATTGCTGTTGTATTTAAACTTAAATATTGAACTGCGAAGAAACCAATGAAGAAGAATGGAGCAATCTTTTTGTCCATGATCATCTGTGCTAACATCGCAAAACCTAACGCAGGAATAATTCCACCTGAAATATTAATACCTGTTTGTAACCATTCTGGAATTTGACTTAATAATCCAACTACAGCTTCACTTCCAAAATAGAATGCACATGGAATTACTACTAAACGAGGTAAGAATGAAGCATAACCACCGAAGAAATAGTGGAATTTGAATTTTCCAATGTTACCATCTTCAATATCTTTATCCATCAAGTGAGTGAAAACCAACATAATTGGAGCACTTAATACTGAGTTCAATGCCAACATAACTGTAGAAATAGGTAAACCTAATGCCAACGCTGTCTCAGGACCTGCTCCAGCTTCGATTGCTAAAGCTGTTCCTAAGATAGTTCCTGAAATCATATCAGGAGGTATGTACGCACCAATTGAAACAGCACCAATAAACGCCAACTCAAGAGTAGCACCCATAATAATTCCTAATTCTAATTGACCAAACGCTAGACCTACCAATGGTCCTAAAACTAGCGGTCTTTGAATTAATGATGTACCCAACAAGAATTCTGAAACCGCGAAGAACGTGATCAAGAAAATTAATAAAGTCTTAACTAACATCTTATTCTTCTCCTCTAAAATTTTTTATTTTAATAGACACATTTAATAAATTAGGATATAAAGCTAAAATCAACACTCATACAACGTCTTATATAAATTGACTTCTGGGCATATATCTTTATTTCGAATGCCACTTAATATATTGTTGATTTTCATGAATTCATCTTGAAACATCTTGCTTCCAATCATCATTGTATGTAACTCACTATATTGAAATAATGCTAGATAACCTTGTAGATAATGTGTCATTACATTTCTTTTGCCTCTGAAAAATGCTTTTGATTCTGTCATGAAGACGATTAACCATTTCTAAGGTATATCCATCTTTCGATTTTTCACCTGATGGTATTTTGATCCATTTTATATTCAATGCATCCATTAATTGATGATAACTTCTTTGACTATCACTGATTACGATTGATCCAGGACGTATTGTGTTTTTTAAAAATATCTATTAGCGTGCTAGAGGTGGGCCGACCTCTGTCTGCTGTGTACAATATAATTTCCATCTTCATCTATTGCACATGCGATACCAATTTTATCTTTACTTATACCTCTACGATTTTGGTTTACAAACCCCTTAGCTTGGTAAGTCAAATATGTTTCATCTAGTGCAATTTTCTTTGACAATTGCTTTTTGTTTACCAATTCATTAAGCACATACATAAGTTTATGTCTGTTATAAAAAAGCTGAAACGATACTGATACCTACAAGCTTTGCAGTTTTAGATAAATAATCATTGTTCAATGAAGAATAGAATAAGATTTCCCATTGTTCTTTTTGATAAATGAGACCAATGCATTAGATGATTTGGTACTATTAATGAATCTTCGTTTACAATTATTGCATTTATAACGTTGTCTTCCTTTACTGTTTTTCCAGCCTTAACGATATGAATGCTTCCACAATAAGGGCAGCACTCAATATGAGAATTGAATAGAAATTCAAAAGCATGATTGTTTAATAGTATCGTATAATAGTAGCAATTCATTTGTATCGTAGTCATCAAATGTTTTTGTATCTAGCAACTCAGTAGATTCATCTATTTTTTAAATTAAATTCTGTACACATGTTTCATTACCTCACTTACAGGTAAATTGTACAAGCCTATTTGACATTAATGATGTCTATATCCTGTTTTATTAAATGTGTCTTATTTTAATAAATCTTTTGTATTAACACGTTTGTCTGATGGAACCATCTGTGTAAATACATCAAATCCATCATCCATTAAATCTTTTAAGATCTTTTCATCGTTATCACTTACATAAACCGCTGTCGAAATTACGTGACGATCATCTGTAGGTTTTGTACCACCAAGGTTGATCTCCTTAATATCTAACGCTCTTGCAAGTCGATCAGCATCTTCAACACTTTCAACTACGATAAACAATTTGTACTTATCTGTAACACCAGATTTGATTGCTGCAACCGCATCATCAACTGTTTTAGCTACAACCTTTACGCCACTAGGTTTAGCCATTTTAATAGCTGACATACGCAATTTGTCATTCAACAAAGTATCACAAGCCAACAAAATACAATCTGTACCAAGTTGTTTACTCCAACTAAAAGCTACCTGACCATGTAATAAACGGTGATCAATACGAAGTAATTTAATCATTGTACTTCTCCTTTCGATTTTTACAACTCATCTAAATCTGAGTCAATTTCTGAATCATTACAATATACGATACCTGTTTTAGCATCTTCAACGCATGTACGGATTGCTGCTGCAACATCATCGCATTCACGACAAGTCAATAAGATTGACATTGCCAAAATTAAGTTTGTTCCTGTTACTAAATGAACATTTCCCTTAGTTGTTAGCTCCAACAATTCGTTGTTTACGCTACCACCCAATAGATCTGTCATAATTACAAATTCATCTTCAGGATGATCTTCAACTTCTTGAATCACCAAAAGGCTTAAAGAAAGGTTCGCCCTCAGCATATGCACAATATACGGATAAGTTGTCTTGTTTTCCAAGAATTAATTCAAGTGAAGTTTTGATTCCTTTAGACATATAAGCATGTGATGCCAAAATAAATCTTCTCATCAATACATCCTCTTTTCCAATTGCGTACACTTGATTTTTACCACTCGACTATGCCCGCTTGCGAGTGGTATGTATATGCATACCATTTGTACAATCAAAGTATACCAGTAATCAAAATATAATGCAAGCGTTTACATGAAAAAAATTAATTTTCTTCTGAATTCCAATATTTAATAATGTTATACGCATCAAAAATATCACTTGCTATCACATCCGCTAAATCTTGATTGAAATCATATCGATTATCTTCTTTGGCAATCACACGAATATTTGCACCAATACAAGCCTGTATACCATATGTTGAGTCTTCAATTGCTATTACCTCTTCTGGTTTTAAATTTAATCTTCTTAATGTCTCCAAATAAATTGCTGGATCCGGCTTACTCTCTTTAAAATCTACTCCACTAACCATGCAATCAAAATATGATGCAATACCACACTGACAAGTTACCTTCTTAATATTTTCCATTGAAGAACTTGACGCAATCGCAAGCTTATATCCCTTCGCCTTCAATTTCGGTAACACATATAATACATGCGGATTTAAAATCATACGATAATCCAACTCTAATTCTTTTGACCACATACCCGTCTTAATTTCTTCAGGCAAATATTTATGATTTAAATATTCAGACATAGCTTCAAACATTTTATCATCCGAAGCACCCACAATTTTATTCATTTCTCTTTTCAGTTCCAAATAACCAACCTCTTCTTTAAGATCATCCAAAATATAATCAATGACTTCCTGCAAATAGATTGGTTCTGAATCCACTAAAACTCCATCCATATCAAAAATAATACCTTTATATCTCATATTTAACCCCCATATAAAAAAACCACCCTTATTTACAGAGTGGTTTGACATCGTACATTGACTATTAATATTCAAATTGTCTGTAGTAACGACGATATTGTAAGTTGTGTTTAGTATATGCTTCGTAGTGTCTTGATAATCTTCCTGTAATACAAGCAGTAGTGATCATAGGAACGATGAATTTTCTAAATTCATTGTCTAAACGAACGGCATATTCACTCGCATCGAATACTACATATTGGCAGTTGATCTTTTTACAGAATTCTTCAACACGGTTGTCTTGAGCTCTAAATTCATCTTCACCCTTAACGATAAATACTGGAACTTTGTCTTCAATCAATTCTAATGTTCCGTGGAAGAATTGTGCAGCATTTACTGGACGGCAACGAATCCATTGCATTTCTTCTAACATACACATAGAGAATAATAATGTTTCTCCCCAAAGTGCACCAGAACCTGTAAAGATTGTATATTCAGCATCATATAATTCAGAAGCCATCTTCATTCCGATTGGTTCGAATTTTTTCTTAATTGCTAATAAGTCTTCGAAAATATATTCAGATAATTGATCTGCGAAGCGATCATAAGCATCGAAATCTCCACGTAAGTTCATTAATTTGTACATGAAATATGCTTGTAATACATATGAGTGTTCGCAGAACCCAGTTACAACAGGAGCATGAACTACATAATCTAACATTTTTCCTAATTTACTATCACGACCTGTAAATGCAACAACGCGGATTCCTTCTTCTTTCATCCATTTAGCAGCTTGAACGATTTCAACAGTATCACCAGAAGCACTAGCAGTGATTACTAATGAATCTTTGTTTAATTTCTTAGGACGAACTGTGTTCACATCAGCCGCATTAACTGAATAAATATCTACATCTGACATTCTTGAAAGTAAATATTCATATAGTGACCAAATTCAAACTCAGTACCGCCAATACCTAATAAGAAAATGTTTGAATAACCTTGATCATGAATAACTTTCGCTAAATCTTCAGCCTCTTTACGTTGGCTAACCACAGCCTTACCATCTTCCAAATACTTTGGTTCATCGAATTTAATTAATTCAACTCTTTCACTAACAGTCATAATTTCCTCCTCTTAGGTACGCCAACAACCACGGGCACTGGTTCGTATTTGCATACCATTTGTACACGCTTAATATACCAGTTCTTTTTAGAGAATGCAACACTTTTTTTTGAAAACGTTTACTATTTTTTTAAACACCAAAGACACATTTAATAAAACAGGATATAGACATCATTAATGTCAAATAGGCTTGTACAATTTACCTGTAAGTGAGGTAATGAAACATGTGTACAGAATTTAATTTAAAAATAGATGAATCTACTGAGTTGCTAGATACAAAAACATTTGATGACTACGATACAAATGAATTGCTACTATTATTTATCCGATACTATTAAACAATCATGCTTTGAATTTCTATTCAATTCTCATATTGAGTCTTTGCCCTTATTGTGGAAGCATTCATATCGTTAAGGCTGGAAAAACAGTAAAGGAAGACAACGTTACAAATGCAATAATTGTAAACGAAGATTCATTAATAGTACAAATCATCTAATGCATTGGTCTCATTTATCAAAAGAACAATGGGAAATCTTATTCTATTCTTCATTGAACAATGATTATTTATCTAAAACTGCAAAGCTTGTAGGTATCAGTATCGTTTCAGCTTTTTATAACAGACATAAACTTATGTATGTGCTTAATGAATTGGTAAACAAAAAGCAATTGTCAAAGAAAAAATTGCACTAGATGAAACATATTTGACTTACCAAGCTAAGGGGTTTGTAAACCAAAATGGTAGAGGTATAAGTAAAGATAAAATTGGTATCGCATGTTCAATAGATGAAGATGGAAATTATATTGTACACACAGCAGACAGAAGGTCGGCCCACCTCTAGCACGCTAATAGATATTTTTAAAAACACAATACGTCCTGGATCAATCGTAATCAGTGATAGTCAAAGAAGTTATCATCAATTAATGGATGCATTGAATATAAAATGGATCAAAATACCATCAGGTGAAAAATCGAAAGATGGATATACCTTAGAAATGGTTAATCGTCTTCATGACAGAATCAAAGCATTTTTCAGAGGCAAAAGAAATGTAATGACACATTATCTACAAGGTTATCTAGCATTATTTCAATATAGTGAGTTACATACAATGATGATTGGAAGCAAGATGTTTCAAGATGAATTCATGAAAATCAACAATATATTAAGTGGCATTCGAAATAAAGATATATGCCCAGAAGTCAATTTATATAAGACGTTGTATGAGTGTTGATTTTAGCTTTATATCCTAATTTATTAAATGTGTCTAAACACCAAAAAAAAAGACACCGATTATAAGAAGTGTTGTTGCACTTCTTTTTTTCATCAACAAAAAAAAGCACCTATCCTAAACAGATGCCTAAATTATCATTTGTTAATAAATTTGTATACTCGTAAGTATACTACTCATGAGTATACAAATATTCAACGATTCTTTCACTGTATTTTTCTTTATTCTCCCAGTTCATCCAACATATCATCTACACCATCACGATAATTTTCATCGTTATCGTAACGATTCTCATCATAATCACCAGAATATGCATCATCACTTCCTTCATCATAAGACGAAGACGAAGAAGATGATGAGTTTGAACTTTGCTCCTCTTTCTTTTTACGCTTCTCTTCCCTTACCTTAAACTCATTTTGTTCAGATTTTCGCCTACTCTCAATACGATACTGCTTCTGTTCCATATCCCATTCTGCCTCTTCCTTTTTCAAAGAAATATATCCATATCCAAACAGAAGTCCAATAATGATCAAGAAAATAATTCCACCCTTACCATTTGATGTTTCCTTCTGTTTAATAGCTACTGAAGCCCTGCTTTGATTTGTCTTTCTAGAAGGTTGACTCACATGTTCACTACGAATCTTAGGTGATTTAGTCCTTGGAGCACCACCCTGATTTACCTTACTAACCTTTGAAGATTGTACTTTAGGTGGAGTTGTCTTCACTGTTTTTTTAGACTGGATTTTAGGTGATTCAACCATCACTTTCTTATGTATATCAAGCAATCTTCTAAATATAAAATGAGCTAACCAATTAATAAAGACATTCTCAAAAATCAAACCTCATACATGTTAATACGCTAAGAAACGCAAGTAGATCATCATCAAAATATTCATCCTCGCACCAAGGCTCCTCATAAAGCATTTCTTGAACTTCATCCTCTGATTTGCCATCATACTTTTGAATCAGCTCATCATCACTCATATCCAAGATTTCCTTAACGCCATCCCCTACAATCTTTTTACGCGTTTCTATATCTAATTTTGACTTTTTCATAATCTTTGGCGGTGTTTCCTTCTTCTTTACAGAAACAGGTACATTCACACCATACTGCTTTGCATTACCTGTATTAACTCTTTTTGTAAGTAAACCCTTCTTATTAGCATGAATATAAATCTCTTCATAGATTGGACAAAGACTACAAGCTTCACTAAACTTATCTTCTTCAATTAAAGAATCAACAGCTTGAACAAACTCATACGAACTATATCCCTTAATACACTCTTCACAAATAGACGCATAAAAATGTCTTAAATAAACAGGAATAAATACAGAAGTATAAAACTCATTTTCTTTACATTGTTTAGAAACATCCTCAATATGTTTCTTAACCCGACTCGAATCTAAAATCATACGATATAGCGTACTCGCCAATGGATTGCACAATATACCAAAATTTACATTTAAACAAGACTCTGACATCTTCTCCTTTACAAGCTCTATTTCTACATTAATCTGACTTGTACTCCCCTGCATCATAAGCACTTGAATCTTTTCTAAGTTCGATATATCACGATTCAAATTATTCGTGTTCATATTTGAAAAAGGAAGTTCAATATCTTTATATTTACCACAAATCAATTTATCCTCTACATCATTTACTAAACTTGAATACTTTTCTTTACACTCATTATAATATTCATACCAATCTAGAAACTCTTTTGAAATTATTATATTTTCCATTCACTATACCCTACTTCATACAAATCTTTCCACCAATTATTATAACCTTTTCGATCTATGATTTCATTTTAATGCTGGTATAATGTTAGGTATGAACTATCAAAATATACAAAGCGGATTATCCACCGCATTTCTAGACAAAAATATATCTTCCAACGTATTATATCGACCTCAATTTATTTCAAACGATTATAAGAATGGAAGAAAAGTATTAAGCACCATTGAAGATGAACTATTACACTGCGACTCCTTTTTAATCAGTGTAGCCTTCATTACGATGGGAGGTCTTACCCCCTTACTTCAAACGCTTCGTACTTTAGAAGATAAAGGCATCAAAGGTAAAATTCTAACAACGGACTATTTGGCATTTAGTGATCCAAAAAGCATTAGATAAACTCGCTACATTTTCAAATATTGAACTTAAAATGTACCTAGTACCCGACTCAAAGAATGGCTTTCATACCAAGGGATATATCTTTCAATCAAATGAAATCTATAAGATCCTTATAGGTTCTAGTAATATGACAAATACAGCACTTACTACAAATCGTGAATGGAATACAAAAAATTGTGTCCACAAAATCCGGAGAATTCGTTTCCGAAATGTTAGATGAATTTGAAGAATTATGGAATCATCCAAATACATATTCCTACAATGAATTCATTGGTGCATATAGAGTTCATTATGAAGAATACAAAAAAGTGAAACAAAAAGAAGAAATTAAATTACCTTCTAAACAACTGATCCCAAATTCTATGCAACAGGCTTTTATTTCAAGTCTTAGAAACATTCGCAATTCAAATGAATCGAAAGCACTTTTAATCTCAGCTACCGGAACCGGTAAGACCTATGCCTCTGCCTTTGCACTTCAAGACCAAAATCCAAAGAAAGCCCTATTTTTAGTGCATAGAGAGCAGATTGCCAAACAAGCTCTTCAAAGCTACAAAAATGTATTTAAAGATACAAAAACATTTGGCCTTTTATCTGGAAATAGTAAAGATACTAATGTAGACTACTTGTTCGCAACGATGCAAACGATGTCTAAAAAGGAAGTGTATTCAAGTTTTGCCCCTGATACATTTGATACCATTATCATTGATGAAGCACACCGCATTGGAGCTAAAAGCTATCAAGAAATCATGGACTACTTTAGCCTAAGTTTTGGTTAGGAATGAGCGCAAGCCCAGAAAGAACGGATGACTTTGATGTATATGCAGCTTTCTTCGACCATAATATCGCCTATGAAATACGTCTTCAACAAGCTCTAGAAGAAAACTTATTATGTCCATTCCACTATTTTGGCATTACCGACTTTTTAACAGACGGAAATGAAACGGATTTTACGGATTTTAACTATTTAACATCCAATCAAAGAGTTGACTACATTATCAAACAAACTAATTATTATGGCTATAGCGGAGAAAGAGTCAAAGGACTCATGTTTTGCAGCTCAAAAAAGAAGTACGGCTGCCCTTAGTGAAAGATTAAATTTGAGAGGCTATAGAACCCTAGCTCTAAGTGGAGAGGATTCTCAAGAAAAAAGAGAAGATGCGATTGATCGCTTAGTATCCAATACAAGAAATGACTATCTACAATACATATTAACTGTAGACATTTTTAATGAAGGTGTGGACATTCCTGAAATCAATCAAGTCGTCCTTTTTAAGACCCACACAATCGCCTATCGTTTTTGTGCAACAATTAGGTCGAGGATTAAGAAAATCACAAGACAAAGAATATGTTGTCATTCTAGACTTTATCGGAAACTACAAAAATAATTTTATGATTCCAATCGCCCTATCTGGAGATCGTTCTTACAATAAAGACAATATAAGACGCTATGTATTAGAAGGTGAAAGAATTATTCCAGGATCGAGTACAATTCACTTTGATGAAATCAGTAAGAAACAAATCTTTGCGTCGATTGATACAGCCAACTTTGCGGATATCAAACTCATTAAGGACAGTTATAAAAATCTAAAGAATAAACTTGGAAGAATACCTACCTTAATGGATTTTGAAACTTATGGAGAAATTGACGTACAAAGAATTTTCGACAACAAATCATTAGGATCTTATTATGCCTTTTTAAAGAAATACGAAAAGGATTATAAAGTACGATTGAATGGACTTGAAGAAAGTTTTATTAAATTTATTTGTACAAAACTAGCCAATGGAAAAAGAAAGATTGAACTCGAAATATTAAACGATTTAATCGATGATAAAGATTATATATTCCCAAATGACATATCTCAAACAAATGTATTCAATATCTTTACCAACGAATTTCCAACGGGATCTGGAAAGAATACTTTTAAAGATTGTATTTTTATTGAAGATACGAAAATTTCAAAAACTTTTAAGACATGTCTAGAAAATGACGAATTCAAATCCATGGTAAAAGAAATTATTGAATATGCATTGGATCAATATAATAAACATTATAAGAATACATATAAAGATACAAACTTTGTACTCTACCAAAAATATACATATGAAGATGCATGTCGCTTATTAAATTGGCATCACAATGAAGTTCCATTAAATATTGGCGGATATAAATATGATCAAACAACCAAAACATTCCCTGTCTTTATCAATTATGACAAGGCAAATGACATTCAAGATACAATCAAATATGAAGATCATTTTATCAATGAAAGTCAATTGATTGCAATATCCAAATCCGGAAGAACGACAAGTAGTGATGACGTACAAAAAACTTTTTATACGCCAAAAAAGAAAGAGGCATTGAAGTTCATTTGTTTGTGCGAAAGAACAAAGATGATAAGACAAGTAAAGAATTCTATTATCTAGGAAACATGCAAGCAGAGATAGACAAGACCAAACAGTTTGTGATGCCAAACACACAAAAAACAGCTGTTGAAATCTTATGGCAATTAGATACACCCGTAAGAGAAGACATTTATCGATATATTATAGAGGAGTGATATTTTTGAAAACAATACACGTAGTAGCCGCTATTATTAAAGATGGAAATAAAATATTCGCCACCCAAAGAGGCTATGGCGAATTCAAAGACGGATGGGAATTTCCAGGCGGAAAAGTAGAACCGAATGAAACAAGTAGACAAGCCATTGTTCGTGAGATCAAAGAAGAATTAGACACAACCATTCAAGTCGAAGAATACTTTGATACCGTCGAATATGACTATCCAAACTTCCACCTATCCATGGAATGTTTCATTTGTACAATTCTTGAAGGAAAGCTAACACTATTAGAACACGAATCTGCCAAATGGCTTACTAAAGAAACATTAGACTTAGTAGATTGGCTACCTGCAGATTTAGGATTAATCAAGAAATTAAAAGACATATTATAATCCCATACAACATTTTAAAATACCTAAAAACGAGCATTTTATCTTTATATAAAGAACAAATGCTCGTTTTCCTTTTATCCAACTGTCAAACAATCAACAAATTTATAGGAATTCATAATGTTTTCACATTGAAGTTTTATAATTGAAATTGGCTACTGGATGTGGTTGGTGGTTACCTCTTGTTAAGGAGATTTAAAGCCTTGAATCTTGAATTCCAGGTAAGTAGATCCTTCTATTTTTTACAGGAGGAAAGCTTATGTATATATATCTACATATTGATGTTGCTTTTGTGTTATTTGCCATAGTAGAAATACTAAAAGTAACATTGATTATTATAGAAAAATGCAAAAAGCACTAATCACCAGTGACAATGGACATAGATTAGTGCTTCAGCATTAATTTTATTTCAGAGTAACCACTGCTTTTCCAGTAGTCGTTCTCTATATGTATTATACAAAGAAACCGAATGTATTTCCACAAGAAAAACCTTAAATCCCATACAACATTTTATCAATGTCAAAAGCATCTACTATTACTTTATTTAAAGGCAATATTGAGATTTTCATGTGATTCAACTGTCAAATAAATTTCAAATCGATTAAAATTCCATACAACATTTAATTAGTTTTAAAAACATCTATTTTCACTTTATATAAAAATAATATTAACATTTTCATATCATCCAACTGTCAAAAAAAAGAATAATTCAAACGAACTATCCTTTCTTTTGTTGAATCCAATATACACTTTCTGCAACACGAACTTTCAAACCATCCATTATCATTTCTTTTTGTTGAAAGTTTGCCAAAACATTCAAGCGATTCCAGAAAGTTCTTTCGCAAGTGGATTTCCCATCAATAAAACATTCCATTTTGCGTCTCCCTCGACGTCTATCATAGAATATTCTGAATCCGCTTACAAGTCTTGACTTTTTTTATTTTTATGATTCTTTATTTCACAGAAATGACTGTATATCCTGCATTTGTCACGGCATCACTCAACATCTGATCTGTGACATTCTCTGTACAATTTAATGTAGCTGCTTTTTCATCTAAACTAACCACTACATCACTTACACCTTCCACTTTACTTAATGCATCCTTTACATGTGCCACACAATGCATGCACATCATGCCATCAACTGTTACTATTTTTTTTTTCATTTTCTTTTTTCCTCCTTATATTCAACGGGAATATAACCCGCATCTTTAACTGCTTGTTTTAAAGCCACCATATTTACTTGTTGCACATAATCAATATCGGCCTTACCCAAATTATAATCCACACGAACTTCTTTTACATTGGGAACTTTCTTCAAAGCATCCTCAACCAACCATGCACAATGCCCACAAGACATACCATCAATATGCATTGTGAATGTTTTGACTTCTTCCATTTCAATTCTAGGTTTAAAATAACGAAGTCGTAAAGCGTTTGTGACAACACAAACACTACTCAAAGACATACATGCCCGAACCAATCATTGGTGATAATCGAAGTCCAAATGCTGGATACAATAAACCTGCCGCAACTGGAATTCCTAGAATATTGTAGAAGAAAGCCCAAAATAGATTCATCTTAATATTTTTAATAACGTCACTTGATAAATCAATTGCCGTCACTACATCTAATAATGAACTCTTCATCAAAATCACATCCGCACTATCTAAGGCAATATCGGTTCCAGCACCAATCGCAACTCCAATATCGGCACGCATTAAAGCAGGCGCATCATTAATTCCATCACCAACCATCATAACCTTCTTACCTTGTTCTTGAAGCTTACGAATCATACTCTCTTTATCTTGTGGTAACACATCACTGATGACTTCATCCACACTTAAAAGATTTACCTATTGCTTCAGCCGTCTTTTGATTATCTCCAGTCAACATAACCACATGCATATTTTTTTGTTTAAACTGCTCTAATGCAACCTGACTTGTGCTGCGCACTGTATCCGCCACACTAATTAAGCCAATCACATTTTGATCTTCCACAAAAATCAATGGTGTTTGACCTAAACTTGCATAAGCATCTAAATCATTTAATACTGTTTCGTTGAGTTCAATTTTATTTTCTTCAACCAATCTCTTATTTCCAGCCAAATACACATGACCATTTAGCTTAGCCTGAATACCACGACCCGAAATATTTGTGAAGTTTTCAGGTTGTTCTAGATTCATATTTTTATCTTTCGCATATTCCACAATAGCCTGTCCTAAAGGATGTAAAGAACCACTCTCTAAGCTTGCCGCCATTGAAATAAAATCATTTTCGCTTATATTTGTATAAACCTTAATGCCTTGCACACTTGGCTTTCCTGAAGTAATTGTACCCGTCTTATCCAATACAATCGTATCAATCGAATGTAGCTGTTCTAATGTGGCAGCCGACTTAATTAAGATACCATTCTCCGCAGCCTTACCTGTACCTACCATAATCGCAACTGGCGTAGCTAAGCCCAATGCACAAGGACAAGAAATAACCAATACACTAATCGCATTGGAAAGCGCAAATTGAATGGTTTGATCACTTATTAACCATACAACAAATGTAATCAATGCGATCAAAATCACAACTGGAACAAATACACCACTTACTTGATCTGCCAAACGAGCAATAGGTGCCTTTGAATTACCTGCATCATCAACTAACTGAATAATCTTAGCCAAAGTTGTATCTTCACCTACTTTTTCAGCCTCAAACTGAAAAGTGCCATTCTCATTCATGGTAGCTGAAATAACAGAATCCCCTACATTCTTTTCTACCGGAAGACTTTCACCCGTAATCGCCGACTGATCCACATAACCTGTACCAGAAACAACTTTACCATCCACAGGAATTCTTTGTCCTGGACGAATCACAACTATATCATGAATTCGAATACTCTCACTTGAAACAACGACTTCTTTACCATCCCTTAAAATCGTCGCATTCTTTGGTGCCAAATCCACCAATTTATCTAGCGCATCACTCGTTTTTGCCTTGGATCTAGACTCCAAATACTTTCCAACACTGACCAAAGTCACAATTGTTGCAGCCGACTCAAAATACAAAGAGTGCATAGCCATATGAGCCATTTCTATATTCTGTACACCAAAATAATAAGCCATTTGATAAATGCCGACTAAGCCATACACAAAGCTTGCACCTGAACCCATTGCAACCAAAGAATCCATATTGGCCGACTTTTTCATTAAAGCTTTAAATCCCGTAATAAAGAAATGTCTTTGAATAAATAATATAAATAGGCATAGAATCAACTGTGTTAAAGCTGAAACCATCATCCATTCCATACCCTCTAGAATCGGAAGACCTACCATAGGTCCCATCGCAATCACAAGTAATGGAATCAATAAAACTAAACTTAAAATCAATCTTTGTTTAGCACTTCTTTGATTCGATTCAACACGGTTCTGACGATTCTGCCATTCCTTTTTAACTTCACCCTTTTCACCATGAACACTAGCTCCATAGCCAATTTGTTTTACAGCTTCACAAATCGCTTGTTCATTCACCTTATCTTGATCAAATTCAACCTTCATTGAATTCGATAATAAAGAAACATCACAATGACTCACACCATCTAATTTACTCACAACACGAGTTACATTAGCCTGACAAGCTGCACAAGTCATGCCTGTCACATCAAATTTTTCTTCCATTAAAACCACCTACTTTAACTTCTTTACTAAATCCATAACCTCACTCATAATTTCTGTATTTCCATTTTGAACGTCCTCAACGACACACGTATTCAAGTGTTCCTGCAAAACAATATATCCAAACGCCTGCAAAGCACTCTCTACTGCCGCTACCTGCACCAAGATATCGCCGCAATACCGATTCTCCTTTAACATATTTTCAATTCCATTTAATTGTCCTACCATACGATGAAGACGATTCGTCAATTGCTTGATTTCTTTCTCATCTCTAGGCTGATGCTTTTTATGACAACAATCTCCCATATATTTCACCCCGATACAATGATATACCCCATACAGGTATATTTCAAGTAATCTGATTATGGCATAATAAAAGAAAGGAAAAAACAATATGAAATATAATTATTACGTGTATCTGCCAAGAATTGGAACCATTCTTGTCATGTTTTTTAACGTGCGGTGCACTCTTCTCAAAAAGAAATCTTTTTAATCTCATATACCTCGTTTTTGTCGTGCTCTTTTAGTCAAATTCTATTTATATATGAAAGACACATTTAATAAAACAGGATATAGACATCATTAATGTCAAATAGGCTTGTACAATTTACCTGTAAGTGAGGTAATGAAACATGTGTACAGAATTTAATTTAAAAATAGATGAATCTACTGAGTTGCTAGATACAAAAACATTTGATGACTACGATACAAATGAATTGCTACTATTATCCGATACTATTAAACAATCATGCTTTGAATTTCTATTCAATTCTCATATTGAGTGTCTTTTTATTGTGGAAGCATTCATACCGTTAAGGCTGGAAAAAACAGTAAAGGAAGACAACGTTATAAATGCAATAATTGTAAACGAAGATTCATTAATAGTACAAATCATCTAATGCATTGGTCTCATTTATCAAAAGAACAATGGGAAATCTTATTCTATTCTTCATTGAACAATGATTATTTATCTAAAACTGCAAAGCTTGTAGGTATCAGTATCGTTTCAGCTTTTTATAACAGACATAAACTTATGTATGTGCTTAATGAATTGGTAAACAAAAAGCAATTGTCAAAGAAAATTGCACTAGATGAAACATATTTGACATACCAAGCTAAGGGGTTTGTAAACCAAAATCGTAGAGGTATAAGTAAAGATAAAATTGGTATCGCATGTGCAATAGATGAAGATGGAAATTATATTGTACACACAGCAGACAGAGGTCGGCCCACCTCTAGCACGCTAATAGATATTTTTAAAAACACAATACGTCCTGGATCAATCGTAATCAGTGATAGTCAAAGAAGTTATCATCAATTAATGGATGCATTGAATATAAAATGGATCAAAATACCATCAGGTGAAAAATCGAAAGATGGATATACCTTAGAAATGGTTAATCGTCTTCATGACAGAATCAAAGCATTTTTCAGAGGCAAAAGAAATGTAATGACACATTATCTACAAGGTTATCTAGCATTATTTCAATATAGTGCGTTACATACAATGATGATTGGAAGCAAGATGTTTCAAGATGAATTCATGAAAATCAACAATATATTAAGTGGCATTCGAAATAAAAGATATATGCCCAGAAGTCAATTTATATAAGACGTTGTATGAGTGTTGATTTTAGCTTTATATCCTAATTTATTAAATGTGTCTATATATGAAAAAAAACTATTAAAAAACAATGAACCACAATACGAAAAAAATTAGTTTTCGCGATTCATTGTTGATGTATCCCATTCTATTAAAAATTGAAATCTTCCTATTTGCGATTGTCAGCCTATTTAGTATATTGATCCTTCTATGCATCAATAAAACCATTATGGCACTCATCACAATTGGAGTTATCACAATTATTATTTCACTCTATCTAAACATGCGAAGACACTAGCAAACGTCATTAAAGATGATTTCAGAACCTGAATAGTATTGTAATATTTTTAACAAAATGATCAAAAATGCTTATAATCCTCTAAAGTTACATTAAATCTATGCATTTTAGAGAATTATAAGCATTATTTTATCTATAATGCTCTAAAATAATAGCGAACCCTACCATTATTATGATAGTGATTCGTTTGTTTGACCTGCTTTCTCTGTCTGATTCAACATACGATATCCAACACCCACATGCGTCTGAATATATTTCGGATTTGAAGTATCCGGCTCAATCTTTTTACGCAAAGTAGCCATAAACACTCTTAGACTCGGCGTTTCTGTACCTTGAACGCTTCCCCATACTTCTTGCATGATATAATTATGTGTTAAAACCTTATCGGTATTTTTAGCTAAAACACACAATAATTTATATTCAATCGGCGTTAAATGAATTTCATGCCCATTCTCATATACACAACCCTGCGCATAATTGATTGTCAAATCTCCATTTTCATATACACTCTCATTTACACTTATGGTCTGACTATTATTTAATCTTCGAATCGTTACACGAAGTCTAGCCAACAATTCATCCACTGAAAATGGTTTTGTCAAATAGTCATCGGCCCCTAAATCTAAAGCTTGTACTTTATCTTGATCTTCACTTCTTGCCGAAACCACAATAATTGGAATATTCGACCAAGAACGAACCTTCTTTATAACTTCCAAACCATCCATATCCGGTAAACCTAAGTCTAGAAGCATAATGTCAGGATTATAAGAAAGAACATTCATAATACCTTGTTTTGCTGTTTTTGCCAGACGAAACTGATAATTTTCCATCTCAAGTGTTGTCGTAATCAAATTTCCTACCGCAACATCATCTTCAATAACTAATATTTGTACTTTATTCATAAAGATTCACCTCCACTGCGTCCAATAAAAATTTAAAACAAGCACCATGAGGATTTACATTTTCTACCCAAATCTTACCACCATGCGCTAAAACAATCGACTTACACAAAGATAAACCTAAACCCATACCTCGTCTTGTATCTCCACTATGATTATTTTCCGTATAGAACATTTCAAACAGTTGATCTGGATGTAAAACACCATTTCCATCATCTTGAACTTCAATTAATATCTTATTCTCAATTCGTTTTGCGCTCAAAACAATTTTAGAATTCTCTGGCGTATATTTAATCGCATTATTCATTAAATTCACTAATACTTGAATAATCAAACGCGCATCCATATTGGCCATCAACAAATCATCCTCTAAATGCATAGAAATATTATGATTACGCTTATTACGTCCTAAATGATGAATCGCCTCTCTAAAAATATCCTCAATCATTTCTGGTTGTTGATTCAACTTCATCGTACCATTTTCAATTCTCGTTATAAACAATAAGTTTTCCACCAAATCATAAAGCCACATCGCATCATTATAAATATCCTGATACAATTCCTTCTTCTTTTTCTAAAGAAAACGCATTCTCGTTTTCCAACAATAAACCTGCATTACCAGATATAGATGTTAATGGCGTTCTTAAATCATGCGAAATCATACGCAATAAATCGGCTCGCAACGCTTCTTGTTTAGCTTGCTGCTCAATCTTTAGATTTTCTAGACGAATCCTTTCCTTTTCTAAAAAGCCATACCACACTCATCCAATATCGCAAGCCACAAATTCTTTTCAAAAGAATCCATCTTATCTTTTAAAACAATTCCAACCACACCTAATACTTCGTGCATTCCATTTATAGGCAAATATAAACACATCGAATCCGAATGATAACTTGTTGTTTTACCAGCTTCATGTTTATTTTCATATACCCAAGCCACAATATTTGTCTCGATCGGACATTGTCCAAGTAAAATAGGCTCATCATTATGTGGATACAAAACTAAATCTGTATCCAACAATTTATGCAGCTGTTTTAACATGGACGCATAAATCATTCATATCATTCGCCTTTTGAAGCATCTGGCTCATCTCCAATAAGACTTGCGTACGATATACTTGTTTGGCATTCTCAAAAGACTGTTTCTTTAACCTTGTCATTAATGAACTTGAAGACATAGCTACCACAAACATCACAATATATGTCGTAATATAGCTTGGATCACTCAACAAAGAAAAATAGGGGTATGTAAAGAAAAAGTTAAAACATAATACTGAAAATAAAGATGCCAATAAACTATAGATATATCCACTTGTCCAAATAGATACAAATACAATCCCCAAGATATAAATCATAATGGGTGTCGTAATCAAGAATTGAAAGTGCATAAATCCCTTGCCAATCAGCGTACAAAGAATAAGAATCAAAATCATCTTTAACAGATCTTTAAAGGAAAAACGAAAAGAACTAAAGTCAAAATAAAACAAACGCCGATAGTTATGAGGATAATTCACAGAATATACATCAATGTCACGCAATCTAAATAAAGCCTGTGAGGCAAGACTCTTTTCTATAACTACGCAATCCACTTGTGAAACATCCACATATTCAACAATCTGTCGAATCTTATTGTGCCCATAAAGAATTGTAACTTTAGCTCCCTTACTCTCCGCAAACTTAATATTTTCACGCAAACAACTCTTTGATGCCGCACTCATACTTTCATCTTTTGGGGTCTGCACATAAACAGCACTTAACGTCGCATGATTGTTCTTCGCAATTTGAGCCCCTTTTTCAATCACTCTTGAATTATATTTTGAAGTCGATAAACATAATAATACACTAGCCATACGACAAGTATAACACAAGCCCACAAAACAAGCCCACAAAGAACCAAGTATCTTAACATTGTCTTAATATAGTGTTAGAATATTTTTATAAAATCTTAATGCAGACTAGTGTAGAATGTGTTGAGATATTAGGATAGGTGGTTTTATGTTTAAAAAACGTATGAATCGCATTACCCCAGGACAAATGATCATCCTCAGTTTTGCGACTATGATATTTATTGGTGCCTGTTTGCTTATGCTTCCATTTTCCACAAACGATGGAAGGGGCGCTCCCTTTTTAGATGCATTATTCACTTCAACCAGTGCTTCATGTGTAACCGGACTGATTGTGCATGACACAGCTCAATATTGGTCCCCATTTGGACAACTTGTCATTTTAACACTTATTCAAACTGGAGGTATGGGCGTTATTACTATGGCAATAATCCTATCTGTTCTAGGTGGTAAAAAAATTGGTTTTAAACAAAGATACTTTATGCAACAATCTATTTCCGCACCAAAACTAGGCGGTATTATTCGAAACACAAAATGGATTCTTAAAGCTACCTTATGTGTGTAGAAAAACTAGCATTAGGAGCCATTTTATTAGGCATTCGCTTTCTGCCTCGCTTTGGCCTAGTCAAAGGCATATGGTATTCCATATTCCATTCTATTTCCGCCTTCTGTAATGCTGGATTTGACTTAATGGGCACCCAACAAGCCTATTCATCCCTAACTAGCTATTATGGCGACATACTTATATCCAACGTTATTGCAGCATTAATCGTACTTGGTGGCTTAGGCTTCTTTGTCTGGAAAGATGTGGTTCAATACAAACGTCATTTGCACAAATATTCCTTACAATCTAAAGTCGTGCTATTTACGACAGCCGCTTTATTGATTATTAGCACGCTCTACTTTTACATCAATGACTTTAGCCATTGGAATATGAGCTTAGCCGATCAAATCAATGTTTCAATCTTCCAAGCCGTATCCCCAAGAACAGCCGGCTTTAATACGATTGATTTAAACAAAATGAATCAAAGCAGCATCCTCTTTATGACACTACTTATGTTGATAGGAGGAAGTCCACAAGGTACGGCCGGAGGTTTTAAAACTACAACACTTGCCGTATTGATACTAAGTATTCGTGCTGTATTCAATCATAAACAAAACCCACAATGTTTTGGAAGACGCATCTCCATAGACTCATTAAACAATGCCACAGCCTTATTTATGTTATTTATGGTATTATTCTTTACAGGCGCACTCCTTATTTCAGCCTTCGATCAACTACCCATTCTAGACGCCCTATTTGAAGCGGCCTCTGCCATTGGAACCGTTGGACTTACATTAGGAATCACACCCACACTATCAAGTGCATCCCACTGCATTTTAATTTTCTTGATGTTCTTTGGAAGAGTTGGAGGATTAACTTTACTGTTAGCTATTTCTAAACATCAAGTTGTCGCAAACGCAAATTTACCACAAGAAAATATCACAATTGGATAAAGGAGAAAATATGAAATCAGTATTAATTATTGGAATGGGACGTTTTGGACGTCACATGGCACAAAAACTATATGATTTAGGACATGACGTTTTAGCTATTGATAAAAGTGAAGCTAAAATCAACAAAGTCCTTTCTTATGTCACAAATGCACAAATTGGAGATTCTACCGACGAAAGTTTTGTTGACTCACTAGGCGTATCCAATTTTGACCTTTGCGTTGTAGCCATTGGAGATGACTTTCAAAGCTCACTAGAAACAACCGCCTTATTAAAAGATTATGGCGCTAAACTTGTTGTCGCAAGAGCCGTACGTGATGTGCACGCTAAATTCTTATTGCGTAATGGAGCCGATGAAGTCGTATATCCTGAAAAACAAATTGGTAATTGGGCAGCCGTACGTTTCTCAAGTGAAAATATCTTTGACTATGTACAACTTACTCCAGACTACTCAATTTATGAAATTTCTGTGCCAAATTCATGGATAGGAAAAAGTATGTTAGAACTTGATATTCGAAGAAAGTACCACATCAATATTTTAGCCACTAAAATCAATGGAATTCTTGACCCACTACCTAGTGCGGAACACACTTTTGAAGAATCGGAAAACATCCTGATTCTTGCACAAAATTCAGACCTACAAAAATTCCTTCGCTTTTAATGAAATCTTAATATGTCGCCTCATTCTTTAACACCATTTAAACATTGAAAATTCTACAATAAAGGTGTAAGAAAGAGGCGATTATTTATGTTAGGTATTTTATCAATAGGATTCGTAATCTACATTTCTTTCTTAGTCCCACGGCTTTTAAATCACATCTTAAATATCACACACCATTAATGTATGCCACAAGCATACCAATTATCCCCATTTCTAAGTTATATATATACTTAAGAAAGGGGATTTTATCATTATGAAAACATGGAAATTAGTCAGTGGAATCATTTCCACTGTATTAAGTGTATTTGTCGTATTCCAAAGTATGATGGCAGGCCTTGCCAACACACTAGAAGAAAGTGGACAATCCAGTGGCAGTGCAGGACTTGTTGTTAGTATATGCATGCTTTGTGGAGGAATTGTATCGATTGTATCTAGAAAGAACAACTCTAAAGGCACAAACATTGCACTTATTATTCTGTTTGGTTTAGCTACATTAATAGGCTTTGTACTTGCAGGTAACTATTCAGACCTATATATATGGTCTTTTTTGGTGCTTGATCAATACAATACTCGCAATCATTTCATTAAGAAAAGGTATCAGAAATTAAAACTGATACCTTTTAAATTATAATAGATCCTTTGTTTTTCGAACCAAGTATAACGGAAGATTTGTAAAACCACCGTCCTTACGATACCCACGTTTAGAAAAACGATATGCATGTTGAGGTGCATTATTTGCGACATATGTCTTAAAAGAATTGGCAGATCTATCCTCACCACCCTTTACTTCAATCGGAATAATTTCCATTTTATTTTGAACCACAAAATCAATCTCACCCTTTTTATCCGAATAATATCGCGGTTCTACTTCAAATTGCCCTTGAAGTTGTTGTAACACATAATTTTCTGTCAACGGTCCTTTAAATTGATAATCTGTTTTCAATAATATCGCACTATTATCCACGCCCGCCATTTGTTTAAGAAGTCCTGTATCAAACACAAACAGTTTAAACTGATCCAATTTATCAAAAGCAGATAATGGATGTTCCATCTTAGACACATTATATACACGATTCAACATACCAGCTGACACAAGCCATTCGATTGCTTCTTCAAAATCTCTAGCTCTAGCCCCTTCACGAACAGCACCATACATAAACTTCTCGTTGGGTTTCGCAAGTTGAGAAACAATACTTCTAAACACCATCAAAATACGTCCACTATTCACTTTTCCATTATGCTTAGAAAAGTCATTTTCATAAACCTCAATCAATTCTCTTTGTATCTTGGATACCATGGCAGGATCTTTATACTTGATCCATGAAGATACACATTCAGGCATACCACCAATAATAAGATAATAATTATAAGCATCTAATAAACGTTGATGGAAAATTTGTTCAATAACTTGTTCTTTTTGAATACTTTCATAATATGCATATAGCCCAGAATCTATCGCATTTAAAAACTCATCAAACGTCAATGGATAAATATCTAAAAGATTAACCATACCTACAGGATATGATTTTGGCTTAGCCAATAATGTGCCTAAAAGACTACCTGCCGTTATCACATGATATTCATTCGCTTTTTCTTTAAAATATTTAAGCGTATTTAATGCTTCAGGACACTCCTGAATTTCATCAAATATAATCAAAGTTTTTTCAGGCTCAATTTTTTCATCACTGATCATAGAAAGAAGTTCGATAATACGATGTGGATTTTTATTGGTTTCAAAAAATAGATTTTAGTTCATCCTCCTCATCAAAGTTAAAATAAACATAATTATCATAATAATTCTGACCAAATTCTTTCATCAGCCAAGTCTTACCAACCTGTCTTGCACCTCTTAATACCATAGGTTTTCTCTCAGGACTATTTTTCCATTGAACTAGCTTTAAAATCGCATTTCGCTTCATGAAACCACCTCTTAAATATAAACTAACACATTTTTCCGGACTTTTCTACATCTATTTAACACATTTTTTCGCACTTTTAGACACCTATTTGACACATTTTTCCTGACTTTTTAGTATTAATTTAACACATTTTTCTGAAGCATCAAAAAAAACAGCATTTAAGCTGCCTATCCTACCATATCACGAGTAATGTCTTTTAAGCTTTTAGCCCCACACATCTCCATAGTATCTACTAGTTCACTACCAAGTTTATTCACTAAGACTTGAATACCTTCTTCTTTTGCTCCATAGATCGCATTCACAAATGGACGAGCTACAATAACAGCATCGGCTCCCATTGCCAAAGCCTTAAAGATATCGACACCATTACGAAGTCCTCCATCGACAAAGATCTCCATACTTCCATCCACAGCTTTTACAATCTCTTCAAGCACTTCAGCTGTTGCAGGCGTCTGATCTTGAACACGACCACCATGATTAGAAACTACAATAGCTGCAGCACCCGCTTCTTTTGCCTTTAAAAGCGCCTTTTCACACTCATTACACCCTTCACAATAAATGGGACAGGTGTTTTAGAGATGATGGCTTTTAATTGTTCTGTATTCATTCTTCCTGCAGGAGGCTGACACCCCTTTAAGAAAGGAAGCCCAGCAGCATCCACATCCATCGCTACCGCAAACGCATTACTGTTTAAAGCTAAATCTAGCTTTTCTAAATATGTTTCCAAACTCCAAGGTTTAACTGTTGGAATACCATACCCATTATTTTCTTTAATGATACGCGTCGCATTGATCATAATATTAGGATCTTTTCCATCTCCTGTAAACGCACAAATACCTGCATCCATACAACCTCGAACTAAAATATCATTATATCCATTATCATCATAGGCATTTGAATAGTGCATTCCCACAGCCCCAACAGGACCTGCAAAAATCGGATATTTAAATGTATGACCAAATAAGTCTAATTCTGTATTTACAGGCTCATTATCTGTAATTGTATCCATGTTGACACGAATATTTTTCCACGCATCATAGTTACGCATCGCAACATCCCCAATACCTTTTGCGCCAGGTCCAGGCACTGTATTTTTACATGCCTTTCCATCACAAACAGGACAAGACTTACATAACTTTGTCCCCATTACTTCACGACTTTTATCCATCAATTCCTTATAATCCATAATCATTCCTCCAATACATTCGCTATAACCAAGCCTAATATTCCAGCTAAAAGCTTTACAACCACAAACCAAGTCACACTTGTTGAATTGACTGAGGCAATAAAGCCGAGTTGTCCACCAAACACAAATGCCCCACTCAATGAAAAAGCAGCATTTAAAATCTTACCCTTCCTGTTCATTTTACTAAATAATGGTAACATCGCAATACTTGTTCCAAAAGATAAGATAATTCCCATTACTGAATATTTATCAATATTTAGTATTTGACCTACTCTTTCAATTTGATTCGAAAACTTTCTTAATATGATTTCACAAAACACCAATGAACCACACACAATAATACTCATTTGAAATACAATGCGCAAAGCTTCATTGATCAATGTTGCGTTTGTGAAGTTCATATTGAAAAAGAATGTCAAACAAACTAGAAAAAAGAAGATATATCCTACGAATTGCACAAGCTTAGAAAACAATGTCAATACGACAATCAACGTTTGAAAAGAAATAAAGAATAATCCTATCAGAATTGCACAAATAAGAATGACGGGTAAAAACGCAATCAAAAAATGATCAATATGCAATAAAAAGCCACAACCAATAAGAATAGGTAATAATCCTAAAATACCATACACAACTCCTTTTAAATAGTGACTCAAATCATCTTTATCCAACTCATTTAAAAAGATTGGCAATTGAAAACTAATTAAGCATCCTAAAGTGGACGTTAATAATACACCACAGAAAATCAAGATATTATCTGCATGTGTCATCGACTCTATAATGGAATAGCCTCCAAGATCTGGCGCCAACAAACTTGAAATAATCATTTCTTTATTTTTGAAAAGAGTGGCATGTCCATTTAAAAACGCAATCGCAATACAATAAAAGCCTCCTACGCTCATCATAAAATCGCCCATTGTGATAATGCCTCGATCAAAAGAAGTGGCTAATCCAAGTCGATTCTTAAACATCTTGTCAAATAAGCCTAAAGCGGCAAAGCATAATAAAATAAAAATAATCGGATTCATGCATTCATTCTATTATAATAATAAAAAAAAGTCGAAGAAATTTTCTTCGACTAATGTGCATTACTTGCTGCAACTTTTACTCTAGACCACAAATCCGCAATGATCTTACGTGTGGCTTCATCATATTGGAACACTTCATCCTTGTCATAACCTGAACGAGGTGTATATGCGTTAATACCATCATAATCTCCACCTTTGCCACCAAGTTCTTCCGTAACTTCTTTATTTGGTGAAGTATATCCAACATAACTTGAATTATCCATGGCTGCATCATAACTTGTAATATAACGAATAAACTCATTCGCAAGCTTAGGATTCTTCGCATTTTTAGAATAACCATCGCATCTGACCAAAGGTTTGTTCCACTTGTTGGCATATAGAATCCCATATTTTCATTTTCTGACATGACATAAGCCGCATCTCCAGAATAAATAAGTCCAAGAGCTTTTTCTAGCCTGTGCCATATTATCAATGATTTCATCCGTAACAATTTCTGGATCCATTGTCTGAACGCATTGTACTAACCAGTTAAACGCAACATTCAATTCATCCGCACTTGTCGTATTCATTGAATATCCAAGTGCTTTTAATGCCATCATAAATGAATCTCTTTCAGAATCATATAGATAAATATCCCCTTTATATTTCTGATCTAAGAAAATATTCCAACCTTCATTTTCCAAGTCCTCTTCCGATACTTTTGTCTTATCATACACAATACCAACAGTACCCCAGAAATAAGGAATTGAATATTCATTCTTTGGATCATAAGGAAGTCCCTTGATTGCTTCCATCAATTCACTTAAGCACTCTTTACGTGTTTCTGGTTCTAATTTTTGAAGCATATCTTCCTGCATCATTCTTTGAATCATATAATCACTAGGAACCAATACATCATATGCATCCCCATTGGCAACCTTGATATACATTTGTTCGTTTGAATCAAAGTTATCCATAATAACTTTGGCACCTGTTAATTCTTCAAAACCAGAAATAATATTTTCTCCAGTATATTCACCCCAGTTATATACATGTAAAGTCTGTCCTGCATAAGGTAAAGTACTTGCTGATTTATTTAAACCAAATAAAGAAGCCACTAAGCCAACGACTACAACACCTGCAACTGCCCATTTCCAAGGTTTATTTTGTTTTGAAGGACTCGTCTTTTTTCGAATCATTGGCAAAACATTCACAATTGTTAATGTGATTGTGATCAACAATACGACTAATGTACTAATCGCATTTACACTTGGATTAATACGCTTAGACATTGTATACACCATAATACTCAAGTTTTTCACGCCTTGACCTGTTACAAAATATGAAATAACAAAATCATCAAAAGACATTGTAAACGCAATTAAAGCACCTGAAACAATACCCGGCATAATTTGTGGCACAATGACTTTTACTAAAAACTCTGCCAAGGTGTAGCTCCAAGATCCATTGCGGCATCTGCCAAGTTTGGATCTAAAAGATTTGATTTTGGCATAATACTCAAAATCACATATGGAATACAGAAAGCGATGTGTAAGTGTTGGCCGTCGGCAAATTTTCACTTGAATGATAAACAAAAGATTGACCCATTGCTGTGGCCAATGAAGTTCTGCCCGGAAAGCGAATGGAAGTCATTGAACGCGAGCACAAGTTTTCGTTGCGAAATTGTTGCTACTACGTTCGCTACGTTAGCACGAAGGAATTCAATGCTGATTCGTCAGGCGGCTATGGGAGGGAATCAGTCGTCACTTCGGCGAAATTGACCGCAATTATCTGCTACAAGTTGTGATGATTATGGTGACTTCGGGGCGCTTTCAAGATGAATTCCGCTGCTGCGTAACGAGGATGACCAAGAGTAGCTCTGGCAGGTCGCGTTCGATTTCTGGGCACGATTGAACGATGGATCGCATGCGCCGCATTCTGCCGGAGAAAAGGCGAAAGGGCTGCGCGGTAATGGGTCGTCGGGATTGAAACGGCGTTCCTGCCAAGGTAAGCAATTCCATCTAAGAAATGGAAGAGCTGAAATGCTGATTGACTGCATGGTGGATGCCGCGCCGCCGCTTCCGCATGATGGCGGATGGTGCGGCGATGCCGCTGTGACGTGTGTTTGACCCGGCACGCGCAGGGAGAAGATTGACCGGAAATACCTCGAAAGTGCGCCGCAACTTTGAGGCTGGAGGTTCTGATGCCGCCGCGTGCCGCTCGACCATCTGCGGCGCATAAGATTGCATAACGCGCTGGGAGCTGAAGGAGTGGGGGCCATGCGCTTTACCATCAAGCGGCAGAATGGCCAAGCGGACATCGTGCGCTCAATGTATGGTGCTTCAGGGGACACATTCATCACCGCGCCAGCAAAGTCGCCTTGTGCGCAAGCCGGGCTTACCTGCGCTGCCTGATTTCGTTCGCCCGCCACCGATAGTAGATGCCGACGCTGGTCTGGCGTCGTCGGCAACGGCACGGACGGCAAAGCGCCGCGATTCCTGGCACGGAACTCGATTTGCTGACCGGTTGGCAACGGTTTCTTTCGATATCACCTGCTGGGAGCGTCTGCTGCTGATTGGCGGCGGTGGGGCTTCAAGCCGATGGTAAATGTGCCGCTGCCTGGCGTAAGCGGCACCTGACCGTGCTAAGGGCCATTACGGCAGACAGGTGCTCTCGCGCGAGGATGGAGAAGCTTCGGCGCGCTGCTTTGTGCTGGGCGCGACGATGGATTTCGGCCAGCGGGCATCATGGACGGACCGACGCGCTGCCGGGAAATAGCAATACGTAACTGAAACGAAGCAGA
>VOFK01000373.1_pt1 | contig 41063 bp, 54 predicted proteins | sample 5384121 | NCBI WGS metagenome assembly VOFK01 (sample SAMN12384730, study PRJNA508395) | human gut metagenome | isolation source: healthy gut J | host: Homo sapiens | reverse complement strand
AGTTGCTGCATTGCTCAAAAATGCGAGACCAACTGAAAGTTATCCAAGACAGCGTATGGACACTATTATTTGAGGTAAAAATTGATCATATTATCTCAAATGTGATCTTGAAAAACCTCCTTCCAAATTTCTTGTTAATTCTTTTGAAAAGAAATCTAAGAGATTTCAAGCTTGGGCAACGGAATCAAGCTATGCTAGAGACTTCAACATCTTCAACAACTATTCTTCCCTATGTCCGTATAAGTTCTCAAGAGTGTATCATTTATTTCGATTGGGTAAACATGTTTCCTTGCATTTTAAAGTAGATCTTCTATCTTTTGTATCGTCGTATCATTCATTAATTCTTTGATAAAATCTCCGGATGTTATTTGTAAAGAACTATCAGACGCAGAATGAAAATGGTGTCATTTATCAGCCCATTTTGAACAGGCATGGAGTTTTTGGATTCTTTGACAGATCCATTAACATAACGTGAACAGAAAAAGGCGATAATCATGGTGCAAAACAGGGGATGGCTTGCAGGCCGTCTTGAAAGGAGCATGTCATCACGCCGTTGAAAGTCTCCCTTCACTGCCGTATTGAAGAAAAAAAACGTGAAGGGTCTTTTGACATAAACGCAGGCAGAATTCAGAATTGCAGATTGACAATCCCCACACGATTAAGCATAAGATGAGGACAGAAAATTTTGACAGAGGTGTACAAAGGTAAGACAATCAAGATTCTGGCAGTATATACGGCCATCGTTCTGCTGGGCGCGTTTTTTTTGTTAAAGGGATTTCTTTCTTTCATACCGCGATCAATCTCATCACCGCGCTGGTCATGTTCGGCGTGGTCTTCATCTGATGCCAGGCGGATTTTTTTCGTGGGAAAGTTCGACCGGAAAAGATGATGAGGGCCTGGAGAAACAGCTGGAGAAGCACCGGGACCGCAAACGGGAGATATCCTGGAAAAAGAAGTAGGCATCGCATTATATGTCATGGTTCCCCTGGGTCATCCGCCAGCCTGGCGTTTGGCGGATAAAGGATCATGCGCAAAGCACAATGTCATCAAGTGAAAACAGAGTGATTAAGGAGTACATAAAAAGTGTGCTCACTTTTTTGCCGAAAAGAGATGCCAAAATGCGGATGTTAATGGGTCAATGAGAAAAAAAGGAGACTGTATGACAAGATGAAAAAAGAAACACTGCGATCCTGTTGTTTTGGCGTATCTAATGTAGGGAAGAACGCGACGCGACAGGAAGCTGTTGCCGATCAGCTGAACGCGAAATTTATGATCTGGATGAAGAGATCAAGACCGCTTATGGATGACATTGAAATGTTCACCGAGGAATACGAAGATGATCAAGAGCGTGCGTGATTTGGGCGGGCACGCTGTTGAGCAGCTGATCAGAAATGTCAAGGATGTTCGGTCATTGCTGTCAGTCCTATCTTCTATGAAGAATACATTCATCGCGCTGTGTGTGAGAAGACAAGTGATCGCGATCTATCTTCGTGATACACCGGAACATATCTTTTGACCGTTTGGTATTTTCAGATGAACATGATGTGGCATATGCAGATGATGAATATAAAAACAAGCATAAAAAGCATATTGCCTTGAGGGATATCCGACAAGATATCCTGGCGATGGACAAAGACAATATTCCTTGGAGATATGAGATGGATGGCAGAACGGCAGAAACGATCGCTGAAGATCTGAGCAGGCAGATCAAGGAGCGATCCAGCAGGAGAATGCCCATGAAAGCAGGAATGCCGGATAAAAAGGCAGCAAATACATATCATTCCTGCCAATACAGGGGGCCAAGCGTATCAGAATGAAATATAAACTTGTGCATAGATGTTATATAAGTTTTTTTATAGCGTGTCGATATGGATTCTATCTGGTTGGACGGACTTGTCCCTCGCACCGTATTGGTTTGGTTATAATAGGTGTTCCAAGTGCCCATCAAGCCTATGGTAATGTTGGGACTGACCATATACTGACCTCCCAATCCCACCATGGTATTGGTGTGAGAAAAGAGCCGGGCAGCGCATAGTCCAGTACGGCCGTTTCCGGTGCCGATCCGATGCTTGCCATGGCGTTGATATTTGTCTTTGTATCGCTCGCCGGGAAGTATTTGGCGCCAATCTGCGCATTGTAATAGAAGTTAGAGTTGAAGAAGTGCATATCGATCTTCGTGTTGAGACGAACCACTTCAATGGTCTTGGCTAATTCTCCGCCTACAGTGAGTAGGTTAGTCTTTGACTCATTCCAACCCGTAAACAGATAGCCATTGTCTCCGGTGCCACCTGCAAAGAATTCATCGTTCCATTCATAACGCTTTGTGTAGGCGGCTACCCGTCTATAACCCACATGCGCACCTATTTCCCAATCATTCTTGAGATAATGCCGTAAAGCGACATCAGCCGTTATGTCCGGGAAGTATTTGGTCGCAAAGGCTGCATTGGCCGTGAGGCTCCACTTCGGTGAGAAGTGATGCGTCCACTCACCTTGTACCTGAATGCCGACTCCTCCCGGTGTCTGCTCTTCCGCTTCCATGCTGTCGCTTGCCGAGCCACTTCGCCCTGCATAGTTGAGACGTCCTGTATAGCTGTTCTTCTGGCCTTTTTCGGGTATATTCGGCTGTTGCAACAGAGGTAATGATGTCTTCTTCTCCGTAGCGTGCACGCAGGTAGGTCAAAGCGATCTCATTCTTGAGCATCATGCTTCTAAGGCCCGATAAGTGCCGTTGGAAAGAGCGGTATTCCATGATGGAAGGCTCGTAGTACTTTTGGTAATAATAGGCTGAATCCGCTTGACGGTTGGCTTCATATACCACTCCCCTTAGTGTACTTCAATGATTTGTTCTGACTGTCATAAAGCAAAGCTGTATCAAGAACAGCGAGAGCCTTTTCCGGTTCTTTGGCCTTTGTCAGTTGCAGGGCACGGTATTCACTGCTCTGTGAGAATGCGCCTATAATCTCTTTTGTTGCTCGGGTATTTGTTGAGTATCGGCTTCAGGAATTCCAAAAGAAGCTTCGTATCTCTTGTCACGTTCAAGCACGGTAGCTCTTTTTAGCCTGATAGAATGGTTCTTCAGGATAATAATTGATTCCTTTGTGCTGTATATTTCTCCCGAATTCATCGTATTTTCCGAGTAAACCGGACGAATTGATGGCATACCGTAATCCGAGATCGCTTGATGGATTCAGGCTAATTAGCTTAACAGATTCCTCGTATGCTTTCTTCGTAGCTCCGGCTTCCATACATTTCTTGATGTACGGCACTGCTAGTTCCTCGTACCCGATAACATAGAAAATGCGCATATCTTCATCACTCTGCTCGATGGCAGATAGATACAGTTGCAAAGCCTCTTCGGTTTTATCCATTTTATCGAGAATAAATGCCCTTTTCAACGTGCCGTTTTCGTAATCAGGGAAGTGAAGAGTGATGGTGTCCAATGTTGCAAGTGCTTCATTGTAACGTTTCATATTGATATAGCAACTCAAGGCTTTTTCCCCATGCGGCACCGTTCACTTCATTGTCGTCTACATGTTTTTGAGAAACGAACAATACGTGCGGCAATGCTTCTGCGTACAGACCAAGTTCCATCAGTTTTTCAGCTTTCTTCATGTGCTGTGCGCTCATGGCAAGCGTAATATCATAATCATCAGGATACATCTCATACATCTTTTTTCAGCGTTGAATAGGCAAGATCATCCTCATTCATCTGGCGATAAAGCATATATTCTTTATAAAAGAATTCCTTTATCATTGTTGCCATATTGTTTTTTAGCTTCTCTGATATAGAAGAGTGCGTCATCGGTATATCCCCGGGTGACGGAAGTGTTCAGCAGGTAGTCTAATGCTTCCCTTGTTCTTATTACCTCCTTCGTAGGCCATGCCATATAATACATAAGGATCCCGCTGCTTCTCTGCTCGGGCAGCCTCCATTAACAGGTCGTTATACATACGCCGTATGGCAGGGCTGTTGTTTCTTCGCATTTGCTCGCGTATAAACACCAGAGCTTCCGGATAACGTGCCAATTCACTAAGGATACTCGCCCTTTTGACGATAAGCGCACCGCTTCCCGGTATGGCAGCCAAACCGTTGGATGACCAGCCTAGAGCAGCTTCCCGGTTTCCTTCCTGTAAATGCAGGTTAATGATGTCCAGATAATATTCTTCGTTTTGAGGAGATACTTTGATGAGCTCCGTCAGCTTTTCGATAGCCTCTTTTCGGTTACCGCCTTTTTTTTTCATTTGCTGGTAGCCTACCTCCATGCTGTAGATATAATCCTTCCCTTAGAATCGTATCGTTCGGGTAAATCTGATTGATTCGTTTCAACAGACGATCTGCTTCCACATCGTTGTTCTGCTTGCGGTACAGTTCAATCTTTCTTCGCCATAAACCTCTCCAATACGGATTCACTTCCAGCAACTCATTAACGTAACAAATAGCACTGGAATAATTCTCGGTGATATCTTCTACATCTACCAGCAGATGTTTGGCATTGACGTTGTTGTAATTGTCATCTATCGCTTTGACAAGATGATAACGCGACTGGTCATAGTTCTTTTCGTGGAACCAGTATTTTCCCATGAGCCATTCAAGGTCAAGAAACATTCGGGTATTTCTGAAGGCCCTCCTCCAACAGCTCTTTCCCTGCTTCCCATTCCTCGTTCGCAAAATGCTCCTGTACAATCTGGGCATATTGCTCCGGTGTCTGGAATCCGTTGTCGGTCCCGGAGGAAGAGGTTATCAGTAAAAACAGACAACCTAATATGGTGATCTTATGGAGAAATTCTCTGTTCATTCTATCTTGTCTTTAATCTTTCTTTCTTGTTTAAATCGTAGCAGGTTCGGGCTTCATTGCCGTTATATCAGTACCGTCTGCACTTTCTTCTTTCTGCTTGAATCCCTTACGTTCCATGTTCTTCCACTTGAAGTCTCTATTGGTCAGATAACTGAGGTATCCTCTCAATGAACAGAAAGTGATGATGGGATGATAGAAGATAGGCTCTAATATGGACGCAATGATAATCCACAGGTATTCATATCCTCTTTTATATAGCATCCCCGACATAGTAGTCGTAGGTAATAACAACGATGGAAAGGAACTGGCAGAACGTATAGATCGTCAGGTAAATCATCCATGCCGTGTTCCAGTTGACTGCTCCTGTAAAGGCCAGATAGATAAATACTATCAAACCGACGAGCTCGATGATCGGCGCCAGAAACTCAAAAACGAACATATAAGGCAGAGTTAACAGTCCCATCTGTTTATACGTCTTTTTTGAAAATCATCTTACGATGGATATTAAGTGTCTGGAACAATCCCCGTGCCCAACGGGTACGTTGCCGGTAAAGCATTGCCAGGTTGGGAGGTCCTTCCGTCCCAACAACAAGTATCAGGAATCTGTACGATCTTATAAGGACGGGAGAAGTCGCACATATATCCTACCATGCGGGTGATGAGGTCCATGTCTTCGGCAAAAGGGGGCATCGTATCCTCCGGCTGCAATCGCTACCGAACGGTCGAAAAGACCGAATCCACCGGAAACATTCGGCATACCATTGATTGCGGACCATCCCATCTTACCAATCAGATAGGAACGCATGTATTCCAGATTCTGGAAAAGTGGAATCGGTGTACGGGGAGTTCTAACGTCTATGATTTGTCCGTCTTTCACGACGCATCCGTTAGCCATCAACATCGTTCCGCTGACTGCAATTACTTGTTTTTCTGAAGATATAATGGGCGAGATACAACGATAAAGAGCATACTTTTCCAAAATGCAATCCACATCCGTGCAGATAAAATAAGGATGAGAAGCAACGTTGATACCCGCATTGGATGCATCCGCTTTAGTTCCTCCATTTTCTTTGTCTACAACGATGAGTCGGCTGTATTTCGGGTTGGAGGATTTGAGGAGTCTTCGGAACGGTCTGGTTTTTGATTCGCTCGATATAAGCATAGGGCACTTCTACCAGTTCATAATATTCGGTCATCTTTTTCCAATGTACTGTCCGTACTTCCATCATTTACAATAACCACCTCGAAAAGCGGATATTCCAATGCAAGCATGGAGTTCACATTATCAATGATTGTCTTTTTCTTCATTGAAAGCAGGGGCAATTACCGAAATACCCGGTGTATAGGGGGATTCCTTAATCGTTTTCCGCATATAGCTTTCCACATAGTAATCCTTTCTCCGTTTTAGAGAAATGAAAGAGAGGAAGGCGAATGTGACGAAGAATATCGCCAGCATACTCGTATAAAAAAGAATACGAAATAATTGAAGAATGTAAATATTATATCTCTCATGTTCTCTAGTTTAACTGGTTGATTAACGGATGCTTGGTGTGGGCAAACAATATAGCTGTGTGGGAATCTGCTTTTCTTTCCAATTGATCGAATGTTTTCCTTCCCATTGCACTATACTCATAGAGGGCTTTGAGTATGACTCTCTTTGGTTCCCCAGTTATCTGCTTCATCATAAGCATTGTAAAGAAATCCTAAAGCCTTATCGGTCTTTAGATCCGCAATAGCCGAAATGATTTGTCGTTTGACTTCTTCCGGTTGTACATTATACATTTCAATCAGCTTAGGTTCAACCTCTTTGTATTTTAGTTTACCTAAAGTCTTGATCGCTTCACCTCGTATTTCCACAGAACGGGCATTGAGTTGCTTCGCGAGAATTGGGGCACTTTCGGTTTCATTATATAGCCGGATTTCGTTGATAAAGAATATCTTAACGTTTTCTTCAGCTGAAGTATTCACCCATTTAATAAAGGTGGGTGTGTTATATCCCACTTTCTTACGGTGCTCCAAGATAGCGTGTAACTCCATCATGTCCCATTGCCTTAACTTCATGCCGATGTCTTCGTCGAAGAAGGCGGAACGGGTCACCCCCTGGCTTAACCACATATAAGTATAGCGTGCCGAGTTTCTTAGTTCTAGTTCACGATGATAGAGGAAACGCACCAATACCGCTTCAGAGGCATAGCCATTGATGGACTGAATAAGTTTCAGAGCTTGTATCTTTGATCTTTTGGAACCGAATTGAAGTTCGCGTTCAAAGGAAACGTGTGATTTGGAATACGGTTTGAATCGTTTGATAGTTTAGTTCATTGATCTCATCTTCATGCACACTCTTGATTTCTGTTAATAGTTGAGTGATAATGCGTAACTCGTTAGGTTTCGGGCGCTTTTTCGTATCATATTCTAATCTGTCAGCTATCTCTTCTTTCACTCAATGTGTTTGGAATCTAGTGAGATAGATTTCATTTCTTCATAATACTTATCAAATGCTTTATTGTATTTCCGCTTCTCTTTTCGCCTTTTAAATATACCATATATAATATGGAATAGGAGAAATAAGTACGCAATAATACAAAAACATTACAGCAATTGAGCATATTCTTATGATTAAAGGATAGCCAATAAACTTGTAATATATCCAATAGAAATAATATTCTATGTAATCTATACCATACAGTACTTGATCCATTTCCTTGATATATTTATATATAGAACTTGTATATTCGGAATAAAAAGTTCTATATTTGTTGTATTGAATGTTCTGTCTAATGCAAATATACGAAATAACTTGTATATATTATCCATTGTTCATGAACAGGCTTTTTGAGCCCTATTTTAGCTCTTGTGATTATTCTCGATGGAAAGGATTGAAATTACAAATAAAGGCAAGCAAAAAAAGCTATTAGGCGTTAAATATATTTTTTGATAAGTTAACAAATGGAGCCTGAAAATAAGTGTGATAAGCCAGGTTCTCATGCGAAAACAAAAACAAACAATAAATTTAAAAATTAAATTAAGATGAAAATTAAAAGTTTGATGTATGTCCTTATGGGGACAATGTTGGTTACTACTTCCTGCTCTGATAATGAGTTGGAAAAAAGGTAACGATGGTTCGGGAACTGTTGACCCGGTAAATGCTTCTACACTTGTGAATGTATATTCCGATAAAAGTGGTTCTGAAGCGAGTCTGCTTGTGGGAGATGTATTAGTGAAAGATTCCCGTACTCTTACGTTGAATGTTCCTGCTGCTTGCGAGAAAGTGTATATGAAATACAATACAGTTTCGGGAACAGAGGCTACAAAAGAATTTGCTTTGTCTCCTGTTAGTCGTGGTGTAGATCAGAGTACTGGTTTCAATTTTGAAACAAACCGTCTGGCATCGGTAACTCTTGCGCTTCCTGAAGATGCAGTGCAGCCGACAAATGAAACGGACCAAGGCTATCTTTTCTATCATAACACAGGTGTGGTGATGTTCGAAGATGGTTGGCCTATTCAACTGGATTCATGGTATGATGAAGATTTCAACGATGTTGTATTCGAGTATGACTTGAAGGTGACTGAATGTCATAGTCAACAGGATGATGGAGACTGTAGGAGGTAAAGAAGAATTGTTGTTGACTTTGGATGTTCGTGCTGTAGGTGGTATATACCCGACTGTGTTAGGTGTTGTACTGGATGGTTTGAAAAGCGAGTATGTTGATCGGATTACTGCAAGCCTTATACTAAAAGGTGGTCAGGGAACAATGACAGACTTAGCTAAAGAGGAACTTTCTACAAAAAATATAGTGAAAGTTGAAAATAAAAATTGGAATTGGAGTAATGATACTCGCAAAGAACCGCGTTTCGCAATATTGACAGTGGATAAAGCACAAGCGGAAGGAACTGTTATTACACTGGATGGTTTAACTTTTTGATGGATAATAATCAGGATATGTTTCAGGTAACACAAGGAAAAAGTAAGAGAAGGACTACCTATGTTGCGTGCTGAAGTTAGACTGATTGGTAAAGAAGGATTAACTGGAGCTGAAAGAGATGCTCAGCTTGCAGCATTTAGAGAGTTGATTTTAGATACTAATAGACAGAATTTCTTTATTAAGGTGAACGGTGGTAAAGAAATACACATGAGGGTTATGCACCGACTTCTGCTTACAAAGCAGAATATGAAGCATTGGTTGCGAGGTGACACTACACTGGATGCAAATGTTTATTATTCAAATACCAAAGGTTCCACTTGGGGAGTTAAACTTCCGGTTGGCACACGTCATGCTTATGAACGTGTACCATTTAGAGAAGCATATCCTGATTTTACTAAATGGGTAGATAGTAAGGGTGTTTCAAACCAGAAATGGTATGAGAACTTTGTTGATGAAAAAACTATAAGATATTGGTAATGCAAATTATCAGTCAATACGTTATTTGAGTTATTTTGTACAATTTGAACCCCTCTTTTTTCGAAAAGAGGGGTTTCTTTTGTATTCGGAAGAATAATCTTTAAACTAATACCGTAATGACGAAGCGATTTTTTTATAGGCTACAGTTTGATTACTTTTTTTCTCTTAAATAGTGTGGTGCTTTTGGCACAGCACAAAGCTTCTTTTGTGCAGCAATGGAAAATAGAAGATGCATCCCATGCTTTGCAAATAATAGAAAGTGCAGATACATTAGAATTGATAGTTCCGGACGGACTGACTATGTGGTATCGGCAACGATTGACGGGCGATTATGAAATAAGTTATCGTATTTGTATGGTGATGCAAGGTGGAAAGTATGACCGCTTGAGTGATCTGAACTGCTTCTGGGCTGCCAATGATCCTAAATACCCTGATGATCTTTTTGCCCGTAGTCAGTGGCGTGACGGCATCTTTAAAAACTATAACACATTAAACCTTTTCTACGTTGGATACGGAGGAAATGATAACTCAACGACCCGTTTCCGTCGATACAAAGGAGAATATTATGGAGTGGCAGATGACAAGGTGAAACCTTTTATTGAAAGAATATACCGATGCCTCTCATTTACTCGTCCCCAATCAATGGTATGAGATTCAGGATTCGAGTGGAAAAAGGGAATCACAACTTATTCTGTGAATGATGAAGAGTTGTTCCGCTATACCCTTGCGGGTAGTGAAGGTGACGGATACTTCGGTTTACGTCTTTTGCAGAATCACGTACTCTTTACAGATTTTAAAGCGACTATACTTTGACTTATATACTGAAAACCTAATAAGACTATATTTCCATGATGAAACAACCTTTTACTAAATTTGGAGTGACAACTCTGTTTTCTCTTTTGTGTTCAGCATTCCTTCATGCACAAGTTGTAACAGATGAGCGGATGTTTTCCTTTTTGAAGAACCGCAAATACCGGATTGTATCACCGCTACCCATTCCCGCCTGTCGGTATCGATCTGCATTATAAAGATGGAAAACATTCGTTGGAATGGACATTTGAACCGGGTGGTATATTGGAACTCAAGAAAGACCTGAAGTTTGAGAAGAAAGATCCGACCGGCAAGGATTTATATCTTTCGGCTTTTATTGTGTGGGTTTATAATGAAGTTCCCCAAGATGAGACCATTGAGTTTCAGTTTCTGAAAGACGGCAAACGATGCACATCTTTCCCTTTTGGTATTAATTTCAGTGGTTGGCGTGCCGCATGGGTTTGCTATGAACGTGATATGCAAGGCACACCGGAAGAAGGCATGAATGAACTCCGGATTATTGCTCCAAATTCAAAAGGAAGCCTTTTTCATCGATCATTTGATTACGGCTACTAAAGTTGATGCACGTCAACAGACGGCCGATCTGCAAGTTCCTTTGTCAATGCCGGGACCACCAACCATTGGCTGGTTGTCTATCAACACTCGCTTTTGAAACCGGATATTGAATTGACTCCTGTAGACGATAAGCAAAGAGCAGAAATGCAACTGTTGGAAAAGCGTTTTCGTGATATGATCTACACGAAAGGAAAAACGACTGATAAAGAAGTAGAAACCATCCGCAAAGAAATATGATTTCTATCAGATAACTTACAAGAACGGCCAAGTATCGGGAGTACCTATTTACATGGTACGTGCTTCAGAAGCTTATGAACGGATCATACCAAACTGGGATAAAGATATGCTGACTAAAATGGGAGTGGAAATGCGTGCTTATTTCGACCTGATGAAAAGAATTGCCGTTGCATATAATAATGCGGCAAATCCGGTGATTCGGGAAGAAATGAAGAAGAAGTTCTTAGCAATGTACGATCACATAACCGATCAGGGGGTAGCTTATGGTAGTTGTTGGGGAAATATCCATCATTATGGCTATAGTGTTCGCGGTCTGTACCTGGCATATTTTCTGATGAAAGATGTGCTTAGGGAAACCGGGAAACTTCAGGAAGCCGAACGTACGTTACGTTGGTATGCGATTACTAACGAAGTATACCCTAAACCGGAAGTTAATGGAATTGATATGGACTCTTTCAATACACAGACCACAGGACGCATTGCCAGCATTTTAATGATGGAAGATACACCGGAAAAACTACAATATCTCCGGTCTTTCTCCCGTTGGATTGATTTTGGTTGCCGTCCTGCATTGGGATTATCCGGTTCGTTTAAAGTAGACGGAGGTGCTTTCCATCATCGAAATAACTATCCGGCTTATGCTGTGGGCGGACTCGATGGAGCAACCAATATGATTTATCTTTTCAGCCGGACGGAATTTGCTGTTTCCGAGTTAGCTCATGAAACAGTGAAAAATGTACTGTTGACCATGCGTTTCTATTGCAATAAGCTGAACTTCCCTCTTTCCATGTCCGGTCGTCATCCGGATGGAAAAGGTAAACTGGTTCCTATGCATTTTGCTATGATGGCTCTAGCTGGTTCTCCCCGATGGAAAGGAGGAATATGATAGTGAAATGGCTTCTTCTTACCTCCGTCTGATTTCAGACCCAAGTATTGAAAATGACTCTCCCGAATATATGCCTAAGGTTTCAAATGCTGAAGAACGTAAGGTGGCAAAACGTCTTGTGGAGAAAGGTTTCCGTCCGGAACCGGATCCGCAGGGAAATATAGCGATGGGATATGGTTGCGTCTCTGTCCAACGTCGTAGTAACTGGTCGGCTGTGGCACGCGGACATTCCCGTTATCTATGGGCGGCAGAGCATTATCTGGGAGCAAATCTATACGGTCGTTACCTGGCACACGGCAGTTTGCAAATATTGACTGCTGCACCGGGACAGACAGTAACTCCCGCCACTAGCGGCTGGCAGCAGGAAGGTTTTTGACTGGAACCGTATTCCGGGAGTGACATCTATTCATTTGCCATTGGAGCAATTGCAGGCTAAGGTGCTCAATGTGGATAGTTACTCTGGAATGGAAGAGATGCTTTACTCCGACGAGGCTTTTGCCGGTGGTTTGTCTCAACAGAAGATGAATGGTAATTTCGGAATGAAGTTACATGAGCATGATAAGTACAACGGATCACATCGGGCACGTAAATCTTACCATTTCATCGATGGAATGATTGTCTGTCTTGGTTCGGATATTGAAAATACAAATACGGAGTTCCCGACAGAAACGACTATCTTCAATTGGCAGTTACTGATAAAGCAGGGCATGATTATTGGAAAAATTATCAAGGAGATAAGAAAGTATGGGTGGACCATTTGGGAACGGGTTATTATGTTCCAACTCCCATCCGGTTTGAGAAGAACTTTCCTCAATACTCGCGAATGCAAAAATACAGGAAAGGAAACAAAGGGTGATTGGGTTTCTTTGGTTGTAGATCATGGAAAGGCACCGAAAAACGGAAGTTATGAATACGCTGTTCTGCCTCAGACGAATGAAACTCTGATGAAGAAATTTGCAAAGAAGCCCACTTATAAGGTATTACAGCAAGACCGGAATGCACATATTGTAGAGTCCGTTTCCGAACAGATCATTTCTTATGTGTTGTTTGAAACTCCTGAAACGACATTGCCGGGTGGTTTATTACAACGTGTGGATACTTCCTGTCTGGTTATGATTCATAAAGGATCTGCTGATAAGATTAAGTTGACGGTGGCACAACCGGATTTAGCTTTGTATCGCGGTCCAAGCGATGAAGCGTTTGATAAAGATGGGAAACGCATCGAACGTAGTATCTATTCACGACCATGGATTGAAAATGCCAGTAGTGAAATACCTGTGACTGTAACGATAAAAAGGGCAATGGAATGTAGAAGAAACTCCGTTTTGCAAGGTGATTTCTTCTGATAAGAAGCAAACAGTTTTGCAGTTCAGTTGTAAAGATGGTGCTAGCTTTGAAGTGGAGTTAAGGAGATAAAAGTCAGACAATAGGGAGATCATTTGCTTTTCCTGATAGGGGAACACTAGTTTCTCTTGGAGAAACCATAGTTTCCATGCCGTTGAAACTATTGTTTCTCGGTGCTGAAACTACAGTTTCCCCAATGCTGAAACTTTAGTTTCCCGGTACGAAATGTACTGTACTGGATTTAGTTGACAACTTCGCTTGTTATACCTAAGTTAGTTTACTCAATATTTTTTAAAACCTAAATAAGTTTACTTGTCCCCTTTGTAATTCCTGTATAAGTTGTCATTTTAGATATGTTGCAAAATTATGTATCTTCTCTTATAAGTGCAAGACTTCGGGCTGTAAACTTTCATTAAACAACAAAAAACTCTTCGCTCGGGGATCGCCCTAGCGGCAACCTTAGATTTGCAGCATCAAAATATTTATCTTTGAATTGATATTGAAAGGAAAGCAAAAAGGAAAACCATCAGCGGCAATAGAAGTCAAGTCTAAGTCCCTATTCGGTCCTTTTTGCTCCTTCCTTGAACTCAAACCCATATAAAATTTCAGTAAAACCTGTTTAAGGTTATTAGGTCAAGTTCAGGTCCTTTCTTTTTTGTTTAATGTTCAAAAACAAAAAGTATGAAAGTTTTTTATTTAGGAGTTGATGTGAGTAAGAAAAAATTGGATTTATGTTTAAGGAGTAACGGTAAGGACATCCTTTATGATGTTATTCCTAATGATCTATCCTCTATTAAATCTTGGTTAACAAGAACGTTTGAGAAATTTTTCCTCTCTGAGGACAGTTTGGTTGTCTGTGCGGAACATACAGGGCAATATACCTATCCTTTGGTCTGTGCAACAAAAAAAGTATAGGAGTCTACTTATGTTTGGAAGATGCAGCTAAAATAAAAAATATTGTCATGGAATACCTCGTGGCAAAAATGATAAAATAGATGCCTGCCGAATAGCAATGTATGCAGAAAGATATAATGATTGCCTACAACCGTATACCGCATCAGAGCTTATAATACAAAAACTCAAAAACTTATCAACAGAACGCAGTATGCTTGTTGCAGATAGGGCTAAATATCAATCCCAGCTAAAAGATCAGGTAGACTATATGGAACACTCAATATATATTGCTAAATGCAATAGAGTTGAAGGGATTATCAATACATTTACGGATTACATAGCACAAATAGACCTTGAAATAAAAGAACTTATAAATCAGGCACCTGTCATTGCTCATCAAATGGATTTACTCATGTCTGTGGATGGAAAGTTGGGGAACGTGTTGCACTGAAGATGATCATGGAAACAGATGCTTTCACTTCTTTTTACTGATCCCAGGAAGTTTTGCTGTCATGCAGGAGTTGTTCCGTTCGTCTATGTGTCAGGAAGTAGCCAACGTTCTAAAAATAGAGTATCTAATAGGGCTGACAAGAGCATCAAGCATTTGCTACATATGGCGGCACTATCTGTTTCACAAGTGAAAAATAGTCCATTGAAGAAATATTATGACAGAAAGGTCGAAGAGGGAAAAAATAAGATGTCGGTTCTGAATGCAGTTAGAGCGAAATTAGTTACGATTATGTTCGCTGTAATTAGGACGGATGCTTTTTTTTCGAGAAATTATCAAAATTCGCTTGCGTAATCCATAAGAATAGGGGCGGGAGCACCCGTCCCGACGAGCGGGACTTCAACTACCTTTCCCCTGCCGTTACGAATATATTCCATCGGTGTTTTCATTTGTATGCCTTGATGGGGTCGAAGATAATTGTATGCATATATGGCATCGGCTATACGTTTATCCAACTGTTCAAAGCTATCATCTTCGCAGTCAAACAGCCACCCATTCTTGATCGTGTTATTCATCCGTTCAGCCAGGGCATTATGTAGCGGATCTCCACACTGAGTCATACTAATATTGATATGATGTTTCTTGAGCATGCCCACATACAGTTTTGAGCAGTATTGCACTCCCCGGTCAGAATGGTGTATGAGACTACTCAAATCAACATTGTATCTGTTGTAAAAAAGTCCATAGCCATCCTAAGTGCCTTTAAAGGGACCTTCCGCTTCAAGTGTTTTTGGCACAGTGCATATCCGACTATGGCCCGACTGCCCGCATCGGTAAGAAGAGACAGGTAAGCCCATCCCTGGCACGTGGCAACATAGGTTATGTCCGCTACAACCATTGAACCGAATGTGTCAGCTACAAATTTAGGAGTGACATTCAGCAAGTCCGGATAAATGTAATAATTATGATTGGAATTTGTTGTCTTTGGTCTCACATGCCTGACACGTTGACACAGGCCATTAGCACGAAAAATATTATAGCATTGATCACGCCCAATGACCATCCTGACACCAAACTTGCGGAGGCAGCATGCATAGAGTTCACGCATACCAGCCTTAGGCATAAGTTTACGTAACTCATTACAATACAGCACAATGCTTGATGTGAGGATGTCTATTTCCTTTTTTCTGTTGACATGCTTATAATAACCTTGTCTGGTTATGCCGAAGTAATCACAGAGGAACTGCAGACTGCCGCGCATATGACGGGCAGAGTTCCCCTGTGACAAGGTGTCGATTACTTGGCATCGGAGTTTTTTCGAACCTTGATGTGATAGGTGGACTCCGCAAGATTAATCAATTCCTCACAAGCTTCATGACGAAGACTTTCCTCCTGAAGGGCACGCTGAAGTTTGCGGTTTTCGGCACGCAATGCAGCGAGTTCTTTTTCCAGTTCATTGAGAGACTCATCAGAGGCTTTGCTTAAAGAGGGCTGTTCTGTATTCATAACTTTATCATTTATATGATACTTTTCGAGCCAAAGAATCAGCAGACGTCGGCAAATACCGGTACGCTTAGCAAACTGATACTTCGTTTCGGAAGTCGATAAATACTCACGAATATAAGACATTCGTTCAGATTCTGTGTAAGGAGTGTACTTCTTTTTTAATTCTTCCATGTGAATTTCGAATTTGAGAAGTGTCAACTTATTCAGTACACTACAAAACCTTTGGTTTCAAGCCTTGAAACTAAAAAGTTTCCCCACGAAAACAAAGGTAATGCATTCATGAAATAAATAGGATTGCCTGGAGCTTCCAGAGTGAATACCTCCGCGTTGTGAAATGTAGTTTATCTGTTTCTGGTGACAGCATTATTGTTGTCACACTGCTGTCACCTATTGCTGTCACGGTGTTAATTGTTAATAATCAAACCGTTAAGCAGCAATCGGTGACAAGTGACAGATATATAATTAAAATAATTGTATAGAGAGGTTAGAACATAAACATGGCAACGGCAACAATACGGTTGTTACATACGGCATGGGTATCTTGAATTTTCCCATTGGACGTATTGAGCGAACCATACCATGCAGAGCTTAATGTATATTCCAACCCGAATTTCCAGTGGGGGACATTCTAGGTCAGTTCTGCTCCTGCCGTAACTAATTGGTTAAGGTCTGTTCCTGTTCCATAAAGTTTTGCATCATTTCCTTTGGGAGCATATAGTGCATCACTTGTTCCCAGATTCTTGGCATAGCCTACGAAGATTCCCGGCTTCCATTTCTGTCCGTAGACAACGTTGAACCAAGAGCTGGAGAAACGTATCGGAGTATATTCTTGTTCTCCCGTTTGTTCGTTGACAGACTTGATCCCGAATCCACCCAAACCGGAAGCTTGTGTCAGATTGGATCTAATACACTCTTCGCAGCGATGAACCAGTCTTTGTTGGTGTATTTCACATGAGCTTCGTATGAAAGAGTTGTGATGCGTTCGTCTACTTTGTATTTATCTGTATTTACTATAGACTCCGTACGTGGTTTCAATGATAACAACTCAATGCCTACGCCGGCCAGCAAACCGCCATTCTTATAATCAGCTCCGACATAAAATTCAGGGAATACAGCTTTGCTTCAGATACTTATGTGTTTTCCCTTCCGGTCCTTGTGAAGTATATTGTGATTGCCACACTGCGGCTCCGGTAAGTTGGAAATTCTTGTTTGTATAGCGATAACGAATTTGTGGCGCACGGCTGAAGGGTTGAAACGGTGCTCCTACGGAGATTAAGAATCTGCGGAGACACATCTCCGAATAAGGGATGCCAGTTCTGTCCGAGTAATAAAGCTGATTTTCCCCAATCCAGATTCAAATAAGCATGACGAAGGCGAATGACCGAATAAGAAGTGCCTGTGCCGCGGAAGTCGACTTCTACTTTGGCAGATGTCTTGGCTGTTCCCAGTTTTGGACCGGCAACGTCTACTCCAAGGCGCGAATATAAAGTATAGAAGTTACTGTTGGGTGTTGAGTTCAAATCGTTCCCCTCCGGATCACGCACTTTGTCTTTTGGATACATATAAAACAATCCGTCTACGGTTTCTTCGTTAGCACGACTATTATAATAGAAGTCAGTACGAATCTGTCCATAGAATTTGAACTTGAAATCCTGCATTTGTGCGAAACTGCCTGATACGGTTATCAGACAAAGAAAGATTAGAATGTATTTTTTCATAATGTGCATGTTTGTAAACGGGCGCAAAATTACGTAAAATTACTGGTTATCAGTTCATCGTTGATTAAAAAAGGCAAGGATTGCCTGATTATATTTGTTGAGACTTGTGCTTTTATGAATTGCTTTCAGTAATTTTCTGTCTGCTTGCGGCATTAAATATTCCCAGAAAGTTTTCATTTTGTTCAGAAGTTGTTCGTCTCCTCCTTCCAACTGTTCTGCATATTGATTGTATACGCATTTGTGCATAGATTGCAATTTTCTCTCATTTCATCGAACTCGAGTGCACGGTTTTGTCTATACTCCAAAGCTAATGCCGGGTTGGCAAGTAATCCCCGTCCTATCATAATTCCGGCTAGTCCGGGAAACTGTTCCTGAATGCGGTGAATATCTTCTACACTATTGATATCTCCATTATAGATGAGCGGATGCTTGCAGGCATTCTGAAAAGCCTCAAACGCTTTAAGGTCAACTTCTCCTTTGTATTGCTGTTTTCCCAAGCGGGGGGTGCATAACCACTTGTCGCAAGGGTAGCTCATTGATAATCGGAGCCAGTTTCAGACATTCTTCCGGATCTTCCCAGCCCAACCTCATTTTGATGGAGAAACTTATTTGCGGATATTCTGTAATCAGGCTAAGTAACGCCTGAACTTCTTCGGGATAAGGAAGAATGCCGGAACCATTGTGGCGTTTAGCCAGCATGGGAAAAGGACATCCCATATTGATGTCGACTTCCTTATATCCCTTTTTTCAATGAATAGGGATAAGATTTTTTTCTGCTTTTTTTCAAAAGAAGGGGCTATCAGTTGGGGGAATCAGATGGGCTACCTGATTATTCCCCGGGGTCGATTCCGCGGACATCTCTATGGCGGAATCCGCCTTTTTTCGAGTCGTACAAATGGGGTATAATAACTATCTCTACCTACGAAGCAGGCAGCATGAGCATTACGGTAACACACTTCGGTGTAACCTTGTAATGGGGCAAAATGAATCGGAAGAGTCTTTGGCATTATTTTTAATTTTTTGTGCAAAGATACAGAAAAAAGTAAAAGAGAGGAACCTCACGGCCCCTCTCTTTTGGGTGTTAAATTGATTAAAGTCTGATTTTTTATAAACGTTTTCTATGATTGAAGGTTAGAAAAATTGGGGGATATATTTTTTTTATTCTACAACGTTTATAGTCAGTTCACGTACTACTTGACCACCTTGATGGACGTAGTTTGCATTGTTGGCTACGAAAGTAGCGGTATATGTACCGGCCTCTTCATAGGTATGTGGTATATCTCCAACGATTGCGAGATATTCTTGATAGCTACACCAGCGTCAGGATCGCAGGAACCGTTAAGGAGGATGGAATTGGAGATAAGCCAAGTATCTCCTTTTGTATACCCTGCTGCTCCGCCACTGGTTACGAAATCGCTTGGCTGGCTAATTCTCCAGAAATAAGGAATATTACCGTCTACAGTAGCATATGCTATTTTATCTGCATATTCTGCGCTTTTCATCTCTTCAAGTGTGAGGTTTTTTATTTCCTAATGCTTCCTTCAATTTGGTAAGATGAGTGTTGTTTTTTGAAAGATCATCTAAATTGTAGGTTACATTTAAAGCCGAGAATTCGAAGTTCTTTGCATTAATTGTGGTTGATTTTCCATTGTTGAACTCAGATTAAGCTGTAAGCCTTTAATATGTATTACAGGCATTGTGCTGCTATTATCAAGAGGGTTGAGGCGGAAAGCAATGCTGATTTCTTTACCCAAGTAAGATATTAAAGGACAAGAATAGTCTTTAGTATCTTTGGTTGCTTTAGGAAGCTCATCTTGGCTGACAAGTTCTGTCCATTCGCAATTAGTAACTGCTTCTTTGTCTTTTTCCACATTGTTGCCACTAATTCCTTCGAATTGATCGGATATTAATATGTGAGTAGAACCTTCGATGGTTTCGCACTACCATAGTCATATACTACGGAGAAGTTGATTTCACATTTTTCTACGTCTTCCGGTTGCATTTCAATTCTGTTCCGGTGTTTGTATTCGTGCCCTATCTCACCGCTGAAGAAACTGATAAAATCAGGGTCACCATCGAAGCTGAACGTTACAGGGTTTCCTTTTACAGTCACAGTTTTGCCATCGAAGCTGACATTGCTGTCTGTCACCACACCCACTTCCATTGCTGTTTCTTCTTTTAATTCCTTGTCGCATGAAGCCAGGGATAGTCCGGCAAAAGCGATAGTCATCAAACTTTTTATATATTATTTTCATGTCCTTTTCTTTTTTTAAAGTTAATAAGAGAATTACCAACCCGGATTATTCGTCTTGATAGCACCGTTTGATCCTATTTCATTGGCAGGAATCGGGAAATAATTGTAAGACTTCGGAATATTGAAGTAAGTATATACATTGATTCCGAATTTCCAGGATTCGTCAGCCTGCGCCTTGTCCACTTGTTCCTGCATCAGTTTGTGATAGTCTCCCCAGCGGATCAGGTCGAAACGGCGTGTGTATTCGAAGCAGAGTTCCATTGCACGTTCGTCTTTGATAGCCTTACGGAAGCCGGTTTCATCCAGATTTGCTGCAAGCTTGTTGATTCCCTGCACGTTCTCTTACTGCATTGATACATTCATAAGCCAGATCATTAGGACCATGGTTGACTTCATTTTCAGCTTCTGCAATCATCAGCAGAATGTCAGAGTAGCGGAGAAGAGGGAAGTTGATGGAAGTATCGTTCTTGCTCTTCTTGTCTGCCTCATATTCTCTACGATATTTGGCAGCAGCTCTATTGCGGTTCTTATTGGCATCATTCTTCGATTCGCGATCACCGTAAGTAGAACCGGGCTCTGTTTTGCCATAGCTGAAGGATTGATTCCAATATTGTTGTTCCACTTCATCTCTTTTTCCTTTCACAAATTCACGACCGTCCACCGGAGTACCTTCTCCTGCTGACTGGGTGTAAGTGAATGGAGCAATATTCCAGTTGCAACGGTCAATGTCATCGTTTGCTTCATACAATTCCAGCAGTTTAGGAGTATTCCAGATAAAAGCGTATGCATAGCCCGGATCACCTTTACCAGTGATGGATGCTTTGGAAGAAAGGTCCTTACCCTGAATGCCGATAATATTACCGATTCTACCTTCTGCACGTACATCCGTCGAACGGTTACCTGCAAATTCTACTTCCCAAATACTTTCATTAGCCTTGGCACCATCCTTATTGAGAGCAGTGTTATACTTATCAGAACAAATGTCGATAAAGAAGTCCCAATATTTGGCAGTTAGTGAATGACCCTCATTCTTGACTAACTGTGCATAGTAACTTGCTTTTTTGAAATATTCTGTAATCTCGGCACTAGTCGTGTTGTTGGCCAAACCCACTTCCTTGTCACGTTTAGGTTCACCGGCTCTGAACATATATACACGCGCCAACATTCCCCATGCAGCCGATTTAGAAACACGTCCCGGTAAATAGTTCAAATCTTGAGCAGATTTGAGATCCTCGGCAGAACCATACATCTCTTTAATGATAAAATCATAAATCGTCTGTTTGTCCGTACGTGGAATGGAGAGGTTATAGGCATCTTCTGTAGAAGTAGTCTTGAAAGGTACATCTCCCCAACATTCTACCAAAGTAAAATAATAGAATGCGCGTAAGAAACGGGCTTCGGCTTTGTACTGCTTGCGGGTATCGTCGTTCATATCGGGCACTGCATCAATATTTTCCAGGAAAATATTGGCTCTCTGTTGATGCCGGAGTATAATGTGTACCACAATGCTGCAACGGCCGGATCACTTGTATTGGCATTGTTACAGATCAACCCACTTTTGATTAGGTCCGCGGTTGGCACCACCATAGTGTCCCAGATCGTCACCTCCTACAAGGTATAAGAACTCATTTCCGTAGAAGGAACTTTGTCCCAGAATGGCATAGGTTCCTGTCAGCCAAGAGGTAGCGTCCGCTTCATTTTTGAAGAAGTTTTCAGGAGTGGTGTATGTCGGGTCTTTTTCCAAGAAATCGCAGGAAAGTCAGGTTAAGTCCGACAAGAAGTGATATGATGATTATTTTTATTGTTTTCATATACGTAATTGTTTGAAGGATGATTGATTAGAAACCTAAGTTTATACCAAAACTGATAGAGTAGGCTCTCGGATAAGCGGAGAAGTCCAGTCCCGGAGTCAGTGCGCCTTCACGGATAGATACTTCCGGGTCGTAACCGGAATACCCTGTACATGTCCATAGATTCTGACCGGCAACGAATACGCGTGCATTGTCTATCTTCCATTTCTTGGTCAGTTGTTTCGGCAGTGTATATCCTAAAGACACGGTCTTCAGACGAAGGAACGAACCATCTTCGATAATACGTGTAGAGAACACTTTGTTAGAACCGGAGTCGGTAGCTCTCGGAATATTACTTTCCGGATTTTCCGGTGTCCAGCGGTCTGCGTAACTTGCGTATTGGTTCAAGTCACGTGTTTTATTGCTGTTCTCGAAGAACAGGCGGTTGGCATTCAATACATCGTTTCCATACGACCATTGGAAGAAGATGCTCAAGTCAAATCCTTTGTATTCGAAATTGTTGGTAAATCCGCCCGTATGTTTCGGCATACCGTTACCGATCATAGTGCGGTCGTTATCGTCGATGATACCGTCACCATTCAGGTCTGCGTATTTCGGCATACCCGGTTGTGTATTATTACTTTCGGAAGAGAAATACGGAACATTGCGTTTCAGTGTATATGTATATCACCTACTTTGTCGAAATCTTCGTATTTGTATGTACCTTCGTAGATGAATCCGTACATCATTCCCATCGGATAACCCACTTTGGCAATGTAGCTGTATTGAGAGTTATAGTTCTGGTCAAATTTGGCTGCACTCAACAGAGAAGATTGGTTTTCGGCCAATTCTAATACTTTGTTCTTGTTGAATGCGATATTAAAGTTAGTAGTCCATGAGAAATGACGGTTCTTGATATTGGTTGTGTTCAATGTGAGCTCGATACCTTGGTTGCGTACCTTTCCTACATTCTTCATGGCACTGAAATAACCGGAAGAGGTGGGAAGTGCAGTATTCAGCAACAAATCACGAGTCGTTTTACGATACCAGTCTACGGTTAATCCGATGCGTTCGTCCAGGAAGCCTAAGTCCAGGCCTAGGTTCCACTGTTCAGTAGTCTCCCATTTCAGTTTTCTGTTTCTTAAGGAAGTGGGCACTGTACCTACACTTGTCAGGCTGTTTTCGAACGGATATACACCACTCGGTAGGCTACCGATCGAAATAAAATCTCCAACTTTATCTTTTAATATCTGATATAAAGCATACGTATCATACTCGCCTACACGGTTGTTACCGGTCAATCCCCAGCTTGCTCTTAATTTACCTGAAGAAACAACAGACTTCAATGGTTTCATAAAATCTTCCTCCATGAATCCCCATGCCAATGAACCGGAAGGGAAATAGCCGAAACGGTTATCACCACGGAATTTGGAAGAACCGTCGGAACGGAAAGAAACCGTTGCATAATACAATGATTTGTAGTTATAGTTCAAACGTCCCAGGAAAGAGAGCATAGACCAGGAACTCTTTAATGATTTGGTCGTACTGGGGAGTTCCTTCACTCATTCCTGCCATCCCGAGTGCTTCGTTTGGAATCTGCACTGTCTTGTATGAATAGTATTCATAGTCGGAATTCTTGCAGGGTTACACCTACCATGCTATTAAAGAAATGCTTCCGTTTGATATTGGTCTGATAGGTTAGAATATTTTCGTTCAACCATGTTGCACGTTGAGAATGGTAGATTTCTGCATTTACCTTATCGGATGATTTCGATTACCATAACGAGTCTTCGAGTTGTTGAATGTTTCCCCTTTGCGGGTATCGAATGTGTAACCGCCGGAAACTTTCAACTTCAATCCTTTGATAAATTCATATTCTGCAAATCCGTTGAACTGGATATAGTTCGCGTACGTCTTGCGATATTCGTTTTTCAAAGACATGATAGGGTTGAAACGATAGTCGTTGGTATTGTTTATCGCATCGTCCATGATATTGTCCATCAACGAGTTTAATGGTCTGTCCGGTTCTGTCACAGGGCGATATCCCCATACACTATAGAACAGGTTATTCATACCACTGTATGAGTTCTGGGAAGGAGAACCACCGGTAGTTGTAGTACTGGAATAGTTGGTCGTCAGATAGATTTTCAGTTTTTTCTTTTGAATGGTAGTACCCATACGGCCTTGTATACGCTTGTAGTTTGATTCCAACAAGATACCGTCCTGGTCATAATAAGATAAAGAAGCGTTGTAACGAACTCCTTCCGAACCACCGGTCAGGCTGACATTGTGGCTTTGCATCCATGCGCTGCGGAAGATTTCATCCTGCCAATTATATTGCGGAATATTTCTATAATCTTCCAGTCCCCATTTCTTGCCGTCATAATTCATGAAGTAGGTAGTTTCCATATCTTTGGGACTACGTTCTGCCTGTAGTTTGACGAATTCATAGGCATCCATCATCGGGATTGTTTTGGTGATATGCTGAATACCGAAACTTCCGTCGTATTTAATTTTAGGTTGGCCGATTGTTCCTTTCTTGGTTGTAATCATCACGACACCGTTGGCACCACGAGCACCGTAGATAGCAGTAGCAGAGGCATCCTTCAGGAAGTCGAGTGACTCGATATCATTCTGATTGATGGCTGCGGCTATGGAGGGGTCCTCCACCGGGAAACCGTCCAATGACATAAAGAGGAGAGTTGTCCTGTGTCAAAGAGTTGTTACCACGGATGACGATGTTCATCTGTCCGCCCGGCATACCTTCGCCCGAACTTACGTTGACACCGGCAATACGTCCGCCCAATGTCTCGCCGAAAGAAGCAGTCGGAGTGCTAAGTAGTTCCGCCATACTGGCTTTGGCAACAGAGCCAGTCAGATCCTTCTTGCGTATCTCCTGATAGCCGACTACTACCACTTCGTCCAATGTCTTTGTGTCTTCCTTTAATGTGATAACCATTGGCTTTTGAGTGTCCACCTTCATTTCTACTGTGACATAACCAATGAAAGAAATAACCAATATCGAATTTTTATTGGGCACGTTAAAAGCAAATTTACCGTCAAGGTCAGTGATTGTTCCTTGCGAAGTACCTTTTTACCTGGACACTGGCTCCCGGCACTCCTTCTCCTAAGTTATCCTTCACTGTACCTTTAACAAGTACCTGTGCAAGTACAAAAGGAAAACAGAAAACAGGATCAGTCCGATGGAGGAGAGCATCCTTTTTCTAGTTTGAGTGGATAAATGTTTTTCATATATTAAAAATTAAGTGATTTTATTGAATCTACGCTTGCAAAGATAGATGGATTGAATATTCTAATATGGATAGAATTATTCAAGATTGGTGCAAAATCATACAATTTTTCTGTTCTCATAAACTATTTTTCTTTTACGGATTCTAGTAATTCAGATAATTCTTTCACTATGTCGGGATATTGTTTTGATACATTCGTTTTCTCCGATGGATCGGAGGATAAATCGTAAAGTTGAGGCTGTTTGTCGTTGCCTAACTCCATTTTCGTCCAATACTCGATAGCGGGGCCGTCGCTCGGTTCGATGTATTTCCATTGACTTTTTATGATGGCAAGTGTGTTATTGAGATTCTGTTGAACGACATACTCACGGTTTGTATTATTTTTGCCGAGGAGTACGTTCAGATGTTCTTGACTATCGGGAGCAGCTCCTTTACGTAAAGGTTGGTCCAAAAGGGAGGCGAGCGATGCATACACATCTATTTGAGAGAAAAGAGCTTGTTGCTTGTTCGGCTTTACTCGGGCAGGCCAGCGGACGATAAATGGAACGCGTGTCCCCGCTTCGTAAGCACTGTATTTCCCACCACGGTAGATCCCCATCGGAGTATGCCCGTTGAGAAGTTCGTAAGCTTGGTCTTGATAGCCGTCGTCGATAACAGGACCGTTATCGCTGGTAAAGATCAGGATGGTGTTGTCTGCGATGTGGAGGCTGTCCAGTGTGTGCATGATTTCACCGATGGTCCAGTCCAGTTGCAGGATGACGTCGCCACGAGTGCCGAGTCCGCTTTTGCCTGCGAAACGTGGGTGGGGGATGCGTGGTACATGTACGTCTTGCGTACCCATATATAAGAAGAAAGGTTCTTCCTGATGGGATGCAATGAAATTCTTAGCCTTATGAGTGATGATATCGGCTATGTCTTCATCTTTCCAAAGGGCGGATTTTCCTCCGGTCATCCAGCCGATGCGGGGAATGCCGTTGATAATTGTGTTGTTGTGTCCCTGGCTGGGTTTTAAAGTCACGAGCTCCGGATTCTCTTCTCCCGTAGGCCAGTCGCCTACTTTGTGGTCGTAGCTTACGGTGATAGGATCATTGGGGTCAAGTCCTACGACATGTCCGTTTTCTACAAATACACAAGGTACACGGTCTACAGTAGCCGGAATAATAAATTCGTAGTCAAAACCGATGCTTTGTGCATTAGGGGTAATCCGGTTGTTAAAGTCGGTTCCACCTTTCGGACCGAGTCCCAGATGCCATTTGCCTACTGCACCGGTTGCGTATCCTGCATCTTTCAGCATATCTGCCATGGTGATGCAGGTAGTGTCGATAATGAGTTCAGAGTTGCCGGGAGCGATTCCTGTGTTTTCCTGTCTCCAGGGATACATGCCTGTCAGGAGTCCGAAACGGGAAGGGGTGCTGGTGGCAGAAGTTGCATAAGCATTGGTGAATTGTACTCCTTGTCCTGCCAACCGGTCGATGTTGGGAGTGCTCACTTTTGTTGCTCCATAACAACTTAAATCACCAATGCCGAGATCATCTGCAAATATATAAATAATGTTAGGCTTTTGGCTATTCTGCCCATTGCTCTTTTGGGGTGCATGATTGCATCCTGACAGCGTGACGATGCCGGACAATAGGGGAAGTAGACGCGAAACGTTTTTCATAATGCTGAATGTTTTAGGAAATAATGTAATGAACACAAAGATAAGCGAATGGAACAAAAAGAATGAGTAGGAATGTACAAGTGAAGTACAAAATAGTACACTTAAGAAGTTACCTTCTTTATTCGGGCGAAGATGTCCGGACTAAGAAACCGTTTATATCATAAATTTAGGCACGGATCACACGGATTAATGCTGTTGTTCTCATACTCATCGTTTTTTAATCCGTGAAATCCGTGTAATCCGTGCCTAATAATATAAGATTATTTTGCAAGAGTGCTTGTATAGTTGCCTGCTAATCTGTTTCTTCTCCGTCCCCTTCTTCTTCGCTCTCTTCTCCTTTACGATAAGCCAGCGGACTGACGTGATAAATCTCCTTGAAACATTTACTGAAATAGCGGGAGGAGGAGAAACCCAATCCGGTCAGAGATCTCCGTGATATTCAGCTCCGGGTTATTCCTTAACATGACAGCGCCTTTTTTTGAGACGTATGCTTAAGATGAAATCATTCGGGGTCTGGCCTGTAACTGCTTTCAGTTTAGTGAATAGGTTCGTACGTGCCATACCCATTTCGCGGGCGAAGATATTAACGTTGAAATCCGTATTGTCCAGATGACGTTCGATAATGGCCATCGCGCGGTCGAGCATCTCCTTATCCATCGGGTTGGTAGCCAACATTTGGGCAAAAGCCTGTGGTTGTTTGCTGAACTTCTCTTGCAATAGCCGGCGGGAATTAACCAGGTTATTGCAGCGGGAAATCAGAAGATTGGTATTAAACGGTTTCGTGATATAATCATCCGCACCAATCTTCAAACCTTCGATATTGTGCTCTATAGCAGTACGTGCGGTTAATAATACCACCGGAATATGGCAAGTGTTAAAGTCCGTCTTGATCTGTTTGCAAAGTTCCGTACCCGACATGCGTGGCATTACGACATCACTTAAAATGATGCTCGGCATATCCTTCTGTATCATCTCTAATGCTTCTACTCCGTCGGAAGCCGTACTAACTTGATAGAATGTTTCGAAAATACCGACTAACATCTGCTTGATAGATTCATTGTCTTCCACTATCAGCATTTTGGCGTCTTCGATGCGCTTGTTATCTTCTTCTTTCCATTCCGAATCAGGGATTATTTCTACTGAAGGAACAATAGTCTCTGTTTGCTGGATGGTTTCCGTATCATCTTTCGCTATTTGCTCTTCTGTGAAGTGTTCCTTGCCTAGTTTGAGGGTGATAATGAAACTGCTGCCTTTGCCCGGTTCGCTTTCTACCCGAATGGTGCCGTGATGGAGTTCGATAATACCTTTCGTCAGTGCCAGTCCGATACCGGTTCCGGTTCCCGTATTCAGGGAGTCCAGACGTTCGGTCTGATAGAAACGGTCGAATATCTTATCTATTTCAGCGGCAGCGATGCCCGTGCCCGTATCTTTTATTTCAATGATGACATGGTCTTTCTCCTGCGATACATTAATCGAAATTGTATCTTCGGCCTTGGTATGCTTCACTGCATTAGACAGCAGGTTGTTTATCACTTTCTGCATCTGCTTTTTGGTCATACCATACTTCAATGTCATCCTTCTGTTTGTTGAACTTGAAGTTGATTTGTTTACTGCTCGCATATTCGAGGAAGAGCAGATAATTCTCATACAGGAAGTTAACCAGATTGTGCTGGCTGACTTTAATCTTCATGTGACCCTGTTCCTGTTTACGGAAAAGAAGTAGTTCCGTAATCAGTTCCCGTAATTGGAGACTGTTCTTGTAGATTCCCAATACCTTATTATATATGTTAGGCGTAAATGTCTGCACCTGCAACAAAGTTTCCACTTGTCCCACGATCAGCGTTAACGGTGTGCGGAATTCGTGCGAGATGTTAGTGAAGAAACGGAGTTTCGACTGGTTCAATGCTTCGAGGTCTTCAATATGCTTCTTTTCGTACTTCAAAGACTCACGGAGTTTGATGCGCGAATTATAGTTCTGAATAAGATACCATAACAGGCTGATAGTGACAATGGTATAAATCAGGTAAGCCCACCATGTCTCATACCATGAAGGGAGTACGATAATCAGCAGTCTGGCCTCTTTTATTCCTTCCCTCTGTGATTTGATGACAAGGGTATATTTACCCGGATTCAGGTTTGTATAAGTAATCAGCGTTTGCTTCCGGTAAGTATGGTTCCATTCGTCTGAGAAACCCTCCAGGCGATAGAGAATTTCATCTCTGTTGGCAGGGATGAAGTTGGAAGTGGCATATTCGATGCTAAACATCGATTGATTCGCTTTCAGACTGATTTCCGGAGTATGACAGATCGACTGTTCCAGGATGCCGCTTTCATCTCCCGGAACTACTTCTTTTCCGTTGACAAACAGGCGGGAAAGAATGATATTATATGATTTGGGAGTGAAATGTAATTTTTCTCCCAGAAAGAAATCATTCCCTGAATACCGCCAAGGAATACTTCTCCGTCATGTGTCACAAATAGTGCGTTTTCATTGACGGCAGTCAACGGGAATCCATTCTCCGTACCGTAATTATAGAATTTCTTGCTTGGATAGTTGAACTGTGAGAATCCCTGATTGGTAATCAGCAATAAGTCTCCTTTCTGTATGGACGATTCGCATACTTCGTAGATACAGTCGCTGGATAAACCATCTGTCTGTACATCGAAGTTTTCAAAGTCATCACTTGCCTTACGGTAACGGTCGAGACCGCTTCCGGAGGTGCAGAACCACAGATTACCGTTACTGTCCTGCATGATACTGTTGATGTTATTGTTGCTAAGACTGTTCGGATTAGCGGGATTGTGTGGATAATTAGTAAGTTTACCACTGTCGAACCGGTAAGAATAAACACCCTCCCCGGTAGCCGCAATCCACAATGTACCGTCTTTATCAATGCAAAGACTGGCTACCATGCCAATACCTCTTCCTTCTTTCAGTCTCTTTGAAGAGTTGTTGGCAAGCGCCTGTTGCCGGATTGAAAAGACAAACACCGTTTTGTGTGGCGACAACCAGCTTGTCCTTATAAGGTACAATGTCTCGGACGATATCCGAAGGTAGTGAGGTTGGGTCTCCGGCTTTCATCCGGTAGACTGTGAAACGGTTAGTACGCAGGTCGAGTTTGTTCAATCCTCCCAAGTGTGTACCTATCCACATGATTTCATTAGTCCGGTCGTAGTAGATTGCTTTGACATTGTTATGGGAAATGCTATTTTTGCCCTCTTCGTGGCGATACCAGCGGTAGGTATTGTTTTTCCGGTTGTAGACATTTACTCCGCCGCCTTCGGTACAAATCCACAGGTTACCGTCCTTATCTTCCGTCATTCTGCCGACGATGGGGCTGCTCAGTCCTTCTTTCTCTGTGTCTCCCACTTTATAGCGGGTATAGATCTCATATTCCGGATTGAAATAATTGACACCTCCGAAATAAGTACCCAGCCAAATTGTTCCTTGTTCATCTTTGACGATGCACCAGATGGAGGAGTGGGTAAGTCCGTCTGGTTTGTTCGCGTTGGCAGTGTAAAGTTGGAATTTACCTGTGCTCTTTTCATAGCGATTTAACCCGTGAAAGGTTCCTATCCACAGATTTCCTGCATTATCTTCACAGCAACTCCTTACGAAGTCGGCGCAAATACTGTTTGGATTTTTGGGATCATGACGGAAGTTCTCAATGGTACTATCTGTTTTTATCCGGTAGAGTCCTTCTTCCCAAGGTACAGATCCATAATTCTTTAGACGAATCTTCGTAAATACTCGCAATATTACCTCTTGTGACAGGTTGGGAAATCTTTTTGTCTCCCGATAAACAGTAAAGTCCGTTACTGGTAGTTCCCATCCACAGATTTTTCTTTTCGTCCAGGTGGAGGCAGGAGAGGGTGATATCTTTTCCGGCAAGATGATAGTAGAGATCGAAGTTTCCGGTACTTTCATTATATACAAACACTTCTTCTCTTTTCCCGATATATAATTTCTCGTTGAAATAAATAGCATCCACATTGCCTTGCAGCAACGTTTTGAATCTTTGTGTGGTAAGATCGAACTCTGCTACCCCGTCCGTACAGAGCAGGTATACCTTCCGTTTTTGTTTCCGGTGATACGCAGCACTGTATTGCTGAACAAACTGTTCGGATCGTTTTTATTAAGTTTGAAACTTTTGATATCGTTACCGTTATACCGGTTCAGTCCTTCACGCGTGCCAATCCATATAATCCCCGTTCATCAATATAAAGGCTATTGACAGAAAATTGGGAGAGTCCGTCGTCCGTGGTCAAGTGGCTAAAAGTGATGTTTTGACCTTGTGTGCGGACTCCAGCTACGCTTAAAAATAGCAGAAATAAAAGAATTACTTTTCTCACTAATTTATTTTTTAAGGTGTTTACATCTATGCAAATATATTGTTTTTATTCGATTTCAGTGAACCTTATTAGAAGAAAGTAACTATATTTGTATCATTCAAACGAAAGATATATGAAAGTAAAGAAAATTAGTGCGGCTAACGTGGAGGCTTGTTCGCTTCCTAAACTATTCGATGAAGAAAAAAATAGATTTTCAGCCGATTCAGTGTGTCAATTGGGCTGAATATCCTTACAAACCTAAAGTGAGTTTTCGAATTGCTCACACGCAGAACTCAATCTTGCTACATTTTAAAGTGAAAGAGGAGAGTGTACGTGCCAAGTATGGAGAAGATAACGGTTCTGTATGGACTGACTCTTGTGTGGAATTCTTTTCTATACCTGCAGGCGACGGGATCTATTATAATATAGAATGCAATTGCATCGGAACTATTCTGGTGGGTGCCGGACCTGTGCGTAACAACCGCGAACATGCACCGAAAGAAGTGACTGCTCTCGTACAACGTTGGTCTAGTCTGGGTAATCAGCCTTTTTGCAGAACGTGTCGAGGAGACAGACTGGGAAGTTGCTCTCATCATTCCGTATGCTGTATTCTTTAAGCATCAGATTGAATCACTCGATGGAAAGGAGATAAAAAGCTAATTTCTATAAGTGTGGTGATGAGTTGCAGACTCCTCATTTTTCTTTCATGGAATCCGATAGAGATTGACCAACCGGTTTCCATCGCCCCGATTTTTTCGGTACTTTGGAATTTGAATGATGAATTGAATTTCTGGATTTGAAGATGAATCACTAGTGTTGCTGAATCACTGAAGTATCCTCCATTTGTAAAAATATTATCTATTGCGTCATCCATCTATAAAAAGAAGGGTGACGCTTTTTTTGAGCATCACCCTTTCTTTTTTTTATAGATGTTATATTGTTTATTTCACAATCCCTCTTTCCGAGTTCTTCACGAAATTTACAATATTCTCGATTTCTTCACTCATAGGAACCTTGGTCGATAATCTTCTGTACGGCATCCTGAACGCTGAAATTACCTTGATAAATCAGGCGGTAGGCATTGGCAATGTGACGAAGGATTCTTTTTCCGATGTATTGTGATGTTGAGAAAGAACTACAGCGTTTACACCGTGATATGTTACCGGATTTCCTGACATGATAACGTATGGAGGTACATCTTTAGATATACGGCAGCCGCTTTGTACCAGTGTCCAGCTTCCGATGTGACAATATTGATGTAAAGTGACATTTCCACTTAGGATAGCGCAATCATCCAACGTACATTCTCCTGCAATAGTGGTGCCGATACCTACCACACAGTTATTGTTGATTTGTACGTCATGGCAAAGATGTACCTTATCCATCAGGTAGTTTCCGTTTCCGATTTTGGTAGCATTGCCGGCAAATGTAGCGCGGCTGATTACTACATTCTCACGAATATCGTTATTATCTCCGATAATCAGGCTGCTTTCTTCTCCAGTATAGTGGAAATCTTGTGGTTCCGCTCCGAGGACAGCATTCTGATGTACCTTGTTTCCTTTTCCCATTTTAGTACCTTGCAGGATACTAGCGTAAGACATGATGACGCAGTCATCTCCGATCTCTACATTCTTTTTTCAATGTAGGCAAAAGGCAGAACAGTTACATTCTTGCCCAGCTTTGCTTCGGGATCTACGTAAGCTAACGGACTAATCATAATAGTATATGTTTAAAGTTAATCTTCTCTTCCACCACCTAATGCCTGGTAAAGGCTGACCACAGCCTGCATCTTGTCGAAACAATCGGAAACCTGAGAAATCTGTGCGCTCAGGTAAGATTGCTGTGCTGACAATACTTCCAGGTAGGTTGAAGTCCCTAAGTTAAACAATTCTTTTGTATCTTCCGAAGCTTTTTTGGCAGATTCTACCTGCATTTGGCGAGATTCGGCCTTTTTACTGGTATTTTGGTATAAACTTAGTGCATTGCTGACTTCACTTCCGGCATTAAATAGCGTTTGCTGGAAGGAGAGTTTCGCCTGTTCTTCCTGCGCTTTGGCCATTTTCAGTTTAGCGATATTTGCTCCGTGATAAAAAGAGAGGCTGTGTCAGTGAGCCGATGGCAGTAGCCAGGAATTTTCCCGGATTAATGATAGCAGAGCCTGCGCTGTTTGTCCATCCGGCAGATCCACTAAGTGTAATTTGTGGATAGAAAGCGGAACGTGCGGAGTTCGTGTTATAATAAGCAGAAGCTAGTGACATTTCAGCCGCTTTTTACATCCGGACGGTTGGATAATAATTGGATAGGTATGCCTACTGAAAATTCGGATGGTAGAATTTGCTTTTCGATGGTACCGCGTTGGATATGGCGGGGAGCTTCTCCAAGAAGAGTTGATAGAGAATTTTTCCACTTCGCGGATGCTCTGTTCTATATCCGGAATAGAGGCCATCACTTGTGCATAAGCCGCTTTACTCTGTTCGACACCTGCCGAATTGATATTATACATAGCAGCATTTTTTCATTGCTTCCATTGTTTCGGCATTACGCTTTAATATTTCTGCTGTCTCTCTGGTGATTTCCAGTTGGCGGTCAAGCATTAATAAAGTGTAATACAGATTAACAACATTGGCAATAATCTGCGTTTGTACAGCTTGTTTGTAAGCTTTGGCCTGCTTAACGGCAACATCTGCACCTCGTTTGGCATTTAGCAAGCCTCCAAAGAGACTAATCTCCCAACTGGCGGTTACCGGAAGTGAATAAGTCTTACTTGCTTTACTATTATCAAAACTGCTGATAGTACCTTGTGGGGACAAGGCCAGAGCTGGAACATAGGCTAGTTTGGCTGCCAACAACGGAGCCTGGGCTGCTTTGATTGATAGTATTGCACTCTGCAGGTCAGTATTTTGTTTCAGTCCCTGTTTCGATGAGTGACTGGAGTTGCGGGTCGGTGAAGACTTCTCTCCACGGCAGATTTCCGAAGTTAGCTGTATCCGAAGCCAGTGTATCATTATCCGCTACCGGATCGCGATACAGGCCGGAAGTAGTGATAACTTCGGGTCTGTCATACGACTTATAGATGTGGCAGCTGCTCAAGAGAGCAGTTGCGCACAACATATATAGAATCTGTTTCTTCATATCGAATTTCATTATTTAGCGTATTGTTCAATCTCTGTTACGGCATCTGCATTGTCGATGTCTTCCCATTCCATTGGTTTAACCTTCTCCTGCAGATACTGGAAGATAACAAACAAGGCAGGAACGATGAAAATTTGGCAAATCATACCGATTAACATACCACCGATAGAGGCAGTACCTAGTGTACGGTTACCGTGGGCACCTACACCGAAGGCAAACATCAACGGAAGCAGACCGACTACCATGGCAAGGGAGGTCATCAAGATCGGGCGGAGACGGGCGCCGGCACCTAATACAGCTGCCCAAGTGATGCTCATACCCATCTTGCGACGATCTAGGGCGAACTCTACGATCAAGATGGCATTCTTCGCCAACAGACCCATCAACATGATTAACGCGATCTGCATATAGATATTGTTTGACATCGTACCCAGAATCATCTTCAATGCCGAAATATTACCGATAGCACTTACACCATTCACAAACAGGAAACTGCCTAATAGACCGAACGGAATGGATAATAATACGGCCAATGGAAGAATGTAACTTTCGTACTGTGCACTCAACAATAAGTAAACGAATACAAAACAGAGTACAAAAATCAGTCCGGTAGCACTTCCGCTACTTTGAGCCTCTTCACGCGCCATACCTCCTAGTTCATACGTATAACCGGTAGGCAGGTTTTCTTGAGCAACTTCGGCAAGAGCCGTCAATGCCTGACCGGATGTATAACCACTTGCCGGAGCTACCATTACTTTCATAGAGGTATAAAGGTTGAAACGACTAATAATATCCGGACCATATACTTTCTCCACAGAAATGAACTGGGCAATCGGGGGCCATCTCGCCTGCACTATTACGCACCTTGATATTTTTTAAAGATTCCAGGTTTTTGCGTGATAACGGATCTGACTGAATCATAACACGATACATCTTACCGAAACGATTGAAGTTGGATGCGTACAAACCTCCGTAATATCCTTGCATAGTAGTGAGGATATCGCTCGGGCTGATGCCAGCTTTTTTACAAGCTGCCGCATCAATGTCAATCATGTATTGCGGGAAATTCGGGTTGAAGGAAGTCTTTGCTGAATTAATTTCCGGACGTGCTTCCAATGCTGCCGTATAATCATTAACCACATCGAAGAATTTGTTCAGATCACCACCGGTCTTATCTTGCATATTGACCTCAATATCCGTAGATGCCGAGTAACCCGGGATCATAGGAGGAGCGAAGAACAATACTTGTGCTTCTTTGATAATCTTTGTGCACGCATATATAAAGGAGCCGACTAACACACGTCAGAATTCTGTATCATGGAACGTTCGTCCCAGTCTTTCAGCTTGATAATGAATAGAACCATAGGAAGGTCCCTGGCCACCGATAAAGCTGAATCCGGAAATCATTGTACGTGACAATACCGCAGGATCGGAAGCGATCAGACTGTCTACACGTGCCAGGATTTTTTCAGAACGGTCTTGGGAAGTTCCCGGAGGTAATGTTACTGCTCCCATCAGTGTACCGGTATCTTCATTAGGTACCATACCTGTCGGGGTGGTGTTCATGAAGAATACAAGTATCGCAATGGAAGCGACAACTAATCCCATAGACAACCATTTCTTCTGGATAAAGAACAGTACTCGTTTCTTATAACGTTTCAGGATTGATTCGTATGTATCGTTGAATCTGTTTTTAAACTTCTTCGTACTCATTCCGATCAGTGCCAGAATACTAAGCACTACGAAAATTGCAGTGACTATCGGATTGATACTGAACAAACCAAAAGATCATGCCGAGAATGGCAATAAGCGTCAAAGTAAGTGTAATTCCCGGATGCAACATCTTTCCGATAGCCTCGGTATATCTGTTGATCATAGTTGTATGGGCTGCCGTATAGGCTACTTTCATACGTTCTTTCAATGTGGAGTCTTCCGTTGTTCCATCTTCTTTTTGTGAGGTTTCAGAAGAACGGCGCACAAAGCCGGACTCAAAGTCAATGCGTTCAATGCGGACAGACCGATAGCGATAGCCATAGTCATACCGAACTGACGATAGAATGTTCCTGCTGTACCTCCCATGAAACTTACCGGAACGAATACAGCCATCATGACCAGCGTAATAGATACGATAGCTCCACCCAATTCATTCATGGCATCGATAGAAGCCAGACGGGCAGATGTATAACCTTGGTCAAGCTTGGCATGCACACCCCTCGACGACCACAATCGCATCGTCGACCACAATCGCAATAGCAAGCACGAGCGCACATAACGTCAACAAGTTCAAACTGAATCCTACCAGGGACAGGATGAAGAAAGTACCGATCAGAGCTACCGGAATGGCGATAGTCGGAATCAATGTCGAACGTAAATCCTGCAAGAAGATATACACTACGATAAACACCAGGATAAATGCTTCGATCAACGTCTTCACCACTTCATGGATAGAAGCGAAGAGGAAGTCATTGGCATTCATGGAGATGTTCAGTTTCAATCCGGTAGGTAACGTTTTTGATGCTTCATCCAACAATGCCTCAATATCACTGATGGTTTGTGTCGCATTGGTTCCTGCCATCTGATAAACGATACAAGTTACTGCCTTGTGTCCGTTTACCCGGTTGGTAAAGTTGTATCCCAAACGGTCTAATTGAATTTCTGCAATATCATTCAGACGGAGTACTTCACCGTCAGGAAGAGATTTGATAACGATATTTTCAAACTCTTCAGGCTGTTGCAAACGTCCTTTATAGCGGATAGTATATTGGAAAGTCTGGTTACTTCGTTCACCGAACTGTCCTGGAGCTGCTTCGACATTCTGTTCTGCCAGAGCAGCGGAAACATCACCGGGAACGAGCTTGTATTGTGCCATGACATCCGGTCGTAACCAGATACGCATAGAATAATCCTGACCTAAAACGTTGGCATCACCTACACCCTGTACACGTTGAACTTGAGGAATCAGGTTGATCTTAGCATAGTTTTCAATAAACGATTCGCTATAGGTATCCGTCTCGTCATAAAGAGAGAATACTACCAGCATGGAAGTCTGGCGCTTCTGAGTCGTTACACCGACTTTGGTTACTTCGGCAGGCAGCAATCCCTGTGCCATGGAAACACGGTTCTGTACGTTGACGGCAGCCATGTCCGGATCTGTTCCTTGTTTGAAATATATGGATATATCACCGGAACCCGTGTTTGACGCAGTTGAGGTCATATACATCATGTTTTCTACACCGTTGATTTGTTCCTCCAACGGAGCAATCACGGAATTTAATACGGTTCGATGCACTGGCTCCCGTATAGGTGGCTCTTACCGAAACGGTAGGAGGCGCGATGTCCGGATACTGCGTGATAGGCAGTGTCGCCAATCCGATAGCCCCCAGGATGACTATCAGGATAGAAATAACGGTTGATAGTACCGGACGGTTAATAAATCTATCTAATTTCATAATGATTATCTGATTATTAGTTGAAGGCTGTGGCTAAATTACCGTCGTGTTGGTCTTTCAAATGTTGTTGATAGTTTGCTTCTTTTTGCGCCGGTGTGATAGGTTGAACCTTCTGGCCATCTTTCAGGTTTTGTACTCCTTCGATTACGATTTTATCTCCTGAATTCAGACCGGAAGTAACCAAGTAGTCTTTTCCGTTATCCAGATTGAAGATTTTGATTTCTGTATATTTTACCGTGTTGTCCGGTTGCAGAACATAAACGAACTTCTTATCCTGGATTTCTACTGTTGCAGACTGCGGTATAGTGATTACATTCTCCATAGCATAAGGAATCAGAACGTTTGCAGTACCTCCGCTACGCAATACATGTTCCTTATTCGGGAAGATGGCACGGATGCTTACCGAACCGGTAGATTGGTCGATAACGCCTGTGATAGCATCCACTTTACCCTCTATATCGTATGTGGAACCATCGATTAATTGTAGTTTGATAGTCGGTATTTTGCTGATTTCTTCTTTGATAGTGCTACCGGACTTGGTCATTGCCAGCAATTCCTTTTCTGTCATTGAGAAGTATACATATACTTCGTCAATCTCGGAAACAGTAGTCATCGGTGTAGCGATAGAAGGGCTTACCAATGCTCCTACACGATAAGGGATATTGTTGATAACGCCATCTGACGGACTTTTTAACCTGTGTGAATGACAAGTTCTGTTGAGCAGTGGTCAGTTGTGCTTTTGCTTGTGCCAGCTGGGCTTTGGTCTGTGCCAGGGAGTTTTCTGCCATTGCCAGGTCATAGTCACTGATGATTTGCTTTTTGTTCAACTCTTTCTTATTGTCATACGTCATCTGTTGAGTGCTCACTGCTGCTTCTGCTGTAGCCACTGCTGCTTTGGCAGTGCGTACAGCTGCTTCGTATTGAGTCGGGTCAACAATGAACAACACTTGTCCCTTACGTACAGTTGCTCCTTCGTCTACACACAGTTTCGTGATGAAGCCCGATACTTGGGGGCGGATTTCTACATCTTGTTTACCTTTGATTGTAGCCGGATAAGCGGTTGTTAAATTGGCAGTTGTTTTTTGTAACTCTTGTACTGCATATTCTGGAGCCTTTCCTGTGTCATTGCCCTTATTGCCACAACTTGACAAGAGGGCTACGCAAAATGCAAATAAAACAATTCTACTTTTCATACTTATAAATATCTGTTTTTTAATTTAATGCATTTGTTGCCAGTGTGCTGTTCGTCCATATAGATTAAGGGGGTTAAGGAAGAAAAAAAAGCCGGAAACTAATTCGGTTAAATTAGTTTCCGGCTGCAAAAAGTAACTTTAAATTCGGTATTCTTGTTCTCTGATACCGTGTTTTTTAACTATGTTTTTTACTTTATTTTATGATATACAGGAGTCATAATAAAACTTAACTCATAATCTTGGTAAGGAAGACGGTATTTTTCCAGTGGAATGGCTCCCCAACTGTTCACACAAGCAAGTCCCGCTTGTGCCTTATCGATACAGAAATTGGTGAAGTCTGCCTTTTCTACTTCCGGTGAGTGACGTTGATCTTTACCGTCACCGTCATCCAATGACTCGATGGTATAATTCAGGGCAGAAGCAGAGAAAGGAGCATCCGATATGAATTGCAATCCGTTACCACTAATGTTCAGAAGTCTCCACCAGCGGATATCCGTTTTGGTTCCGGTTTCCTGCGGGCGGATGTAAGGATAGAATTGTTCTTCCACCGTCTGGCGGTATTTGCCTAACATGGCTCCGTGGTTACGGTCAGCATAGTTCTCTCCCGGACCACGACCGTAGTACTCTACCTCGTTTGAAGTTGACAGGCATCCGCATTTGCATACCGAAGCGGAACATGTCAGAAACCTTTCTTGCTCTTGTCTGCCATCATCTTTTGGTAACTTTCACTGCTCCCTTGTTGTTAATGGTGTAAGTCAGCGATAATGTTCCGCCAATCGACTTCATGTCATATTCTGCACGAACCACTGCCTGTTCGTATTCAATAGCATGTTTCAGAGAAGTCAGTTTCAGTTCAGGATTCTTCCAGGCAGCGTATTTATGTTGCAGTCCGGCTCCGAAATCATTGTCGGTCGGTGCACGCCAGAAGTTAGGAGTCAGTGCGCTGCCGTCTTCCATCAGTTGCATGCCGTTGACGTCGTAGCGACAAAGGTAACCATTGTGCTTATTGAAGTCCATAGAGAAGTTTTCACCTTTCACAATCAGGTAATTGCGGTCGTTGTCCAAAATACTGGGCACGATAACCGGAATGTTGGAAGCCTGTTGATTTTCCAGTTTCAGTTCCGGTGCTTTGTAGTCGCGGATGCTTAACTGGTCGTAAGCGATAGTCGTTCCTGCCGGCAGCAACGTTTCGGCGGCTTTCAGTTTATAGCTCACATTCAGCAACAATTCCTTGCAAGGACAGATATTCTTCACGTCCAACGGAATTTGCACTTTCACAGTTTGCTGGGGTGCAACTTTCAGGTCGGACACGATGCCTGTTTGCACTACTTCCCCGTTTGCCAGTAATTGCCATTCCATATAATATGCAGAGAGGTCGCGGAAGAAATATTCGTTGAAGATATTGATCTCACCTTTGGCAAGATCTGCAGGAGTAGTCCATATATCCTGATAGAAATAAGCCACTTCGTATGCATGCGGATTAGGCACGCGGTCGGGGCTGATTAAACCGTTGTCGTTGAAATTGTTGTCCGAAGCGTCGTATTTGTTGAAATCGCCGCCATAACCATAGATATTTACTCCGTCTTTGTTTTTCCAGTGGCAGGATTGATCTACAAAGTCCCAGATAAATCCGCCCTGATATTTCGGATATTTGCGGATGATGTCCCAGTATTCTTTGAATCCTCCCTGTGAATTACCCATAGCGTGTGCGTATTCGCATTGGATTAACGGCTTTTGGATGTCGCCTTCGCTATATTTGATACAAGCGTCGTAGTCATAGTACATCGGGCAGAAAATGTCGGTGAATTCACTCGTTCTTGCCTGCTCGTACTGTACGGCACGTGTCTTGTCTTCGTTCTTGATCCAAGTGTAGCAATGTTCGAAGTTCGGTCCCATGCCGGCTTCGTTGCCCAGTGACCAGAAGATGATGGACGGATGGTTGTATCCGCGTTGTACATTGCGTTGGTTACGCTCCATGTGAGCTTTAGCGTAACTCGGGTTCTTTGCCAGTGTCTGATCGCCGTAACCCATTCCGTGAGATTCTACGTTGGCTTCGGCCACTACATACAGACCATATTGGTCACAAAGGTCATACCAACGGTTGTCGTCCGGATAATGACAAGTACGTACAGCGTTGATATTCAATTCTTTCATCACTTTGATATCCTGCAACATACGTTCGAGAGAAACGACATAACCGCCGTCCGGGTCCATTTCGTGACGGTCGGCTCCTTTGAAGAGTACCGGTTGCCCGTTGACGAGTATCTGTCCGCCTTTCAGCTCAATCTTGCGGAATCCTACTTTAACGGGGATTACTTCTACTACGTTGTTGCCGTTTTTCAGTGTAGCGGTCAGCGTGTAGAGATTAGGCGTTTCGGCAGTCCATT
>VOFK01000016.1_pt1 | contig 41065 bp, 33 predicted proteins | sample 5384121 | NCBI WGS metagenome assembly VOFK01 (sample SAMN12384730, study PRJNA508395) | human gut metagenome | isolation source: healthy gut J | host: Homo sapiens | reverse complement strand
TCGATCGGAAATAAATCTTTCCTTAATATTACTCTGAAAGAAGATACGGAAACATTGGATGAAGTGGTGGTTGTAGGTTATGGCTCGCAGAAGAAAGTCAATGTGATTGGCTCTATTGCATCAGTGGACAGTAAAGCATTGGAATCTCGTGCAGTGCCTGACGTTTCTAATATGTTGACCGGTCAGATGTCGGGTGTTACCATTACACAGGAAAGCGGTAATCCGGGACAGGATGCCGGTACTATTCGTATCCGTGGTGTCGGTTCGTTTGGAGCAACTCCTAGTCCTTTGGTTCTAGTAGATGGACTTCCCGGTTCTTTGAGTGATTTGACTCCGGCCGATATTGATAATATTTCAGTTCTGAAGGATGCCTCTTCAGCAGCTATTTATGGTTCTCGTGCTGCCAATGGTGTTATTTTGGTAACAACCAAGAAAGGAAAGGAAGGTAAAGCCCGCATTATTTATAATGGTTCCGTGGGTATGAGTCAGGCTACAGAATTGCCGGAATTGGCTCATTCTTATGAATATGCAGAATTTTATAATAAGGCGATTGGAGCAGAAACCTATACGCCTGAGATGATTCAGAAGTATCGTGATGGTTCTGACCCTGACAACTATGCTGACGAAATGTATCTTGATGATCTTTTGGGCGGTCATGCACTGCAAACCAAGCATGAGTTGAGTGTAAGCGGTGGTACGGAAAAGGTACAATATATGGTATCATTGGGATATTTGCGTCAAAATGGTTTGTTGGACAATAACTATTATAACCGTTACAATGCTCGTGTAAACCTTGGTGCGGAATTGGCTAAGAACTTGAAACTACAAGTGCGTCTGAGCGGTATGACTTCTGATCGTCATGAACCTTCTACTCCGGGTTCTTTGGATATTGGCGGATTTAAAGGGATTATTTCTAATGCCGTTCGTTTTCCCGGTTTAACTCCGACTTACTTGCAGAATGGTGAGGTCGGTTTAGGACCTAAATTGCAAGGTACACCGGTGGCATGGGTAGACTGTGCGTCTTCATATCGTGAAGACTATGACAAATTTAAAAATAATATTGAATTGTCATATCAGCCGATAGATGGATTGACTTTGAAAATTTTAGGCGGTTATAATTATACATTAAGTCACGTTCGCCATTATCGTTGTGATATGATTCTTACGGGTGACAAGAGTACTGGTCCTTCTACATTGAGCGATGAAATGAAGCGAACTGTTTATAAGACCTTCCAAGCTGTAGCTGATTATAATAAGTCTTTTGGTAAACATAATCTTGCTGCATTGGTAGGATATACTTGGGAAGACGAAGGTCAGCGTACTTTATCGGGTAGTCGTAATAACTTTCCGTCTGATGACGTACCTTTCTTAGGGGCCGGAGGGGCAGACGGTCAGACAAATGGAGGCGGAGGATATGATTGGGCTATACAGTCTGTTTTCGGTCGTTTGACATATAACTATGATCAGCGCTATTTATTTGAAACAACAATGCGTTATGACGGCTCTTCTCGTTTTCCGACAGATAGCAAATATGGTTTCTTCCCTTCTTTGGCTGCAGGTTGGCGTATCTCTGAAGAACAGTTTTGGAAGGAAAATGAAAATTTGTCTTTCATTAATAATTTAAAACTGAAAGCTTCTTACGGTATATTGGGTAATAATAATATCGGTAACTATCCTTATCAGTCGGTATACTCTTTAGGGCAAGAACAGAACTATGTATTTGGCGGAGTGTACACACAAGGAGCAGCTGTTACTACTTATGTGGATCCGGGTTTGAAGTGGGAGCGTACTCGTACTACCGATGTTGGTATTGAGACTGCATTCTTTAATAATAAGACATTTAATGCTTCTTATTTCTATCGTAAGACTACAGATGTATTGTATAAGCCGGCTGCAAGTTATTCTTCGATTTTCGGATTAAGTGTATCGCAAGTAAATACCGGTGAGTTGGAAAATAAAGGTTGGGAGTTTGAAATAGGTCATCAAAATACAATTGGTAAGTTCCATTATCATATTAATGGTAATTTCTCTATTATTGATAATAAGGTATTGACATTGGGTATGGGAAATGTGACCCAGAACAATGGTATGGTAGGTAACGGTAGCGATTTGTTTATCGGTTATCCGATGCAGATGTTTTATGGGTATAAGACGGACGGAGTATTTCTGACCGATGATGAAGTAGGTGACTGGTATGATCAGACTGCGATAGCCAAAGGTTCTAAAGCCGGAGATATTCGTTATGTTGATATTACAGGTGATGGCAAAGTAACACCGGATGACAAAACGTTCTTAGGCTCTCGTATACCTAAATATACTTTTGGATTGAATTTCGGTGGAGAATATAAAGGATTTGATTTCAGTGTATTGCTTCAGGGAGTTGCTAAGGTGAAAGGTATGTTGTCTGTTTATGCAGGTCATGCATTCTATCAGGAGGGTAATATTCAGAAATGGCAAATGGAGAATTGCTGGAATGTGCAGCAGGATAACCGTTATCCTGAATATCCTCGCTTGGAGATTATGTCAAATGCAGGTAGCAATAATACACTGACTTCTGATTTCTGGGTATTGGATGCTTCTTTTCTGAAAGTACGTAATGTTCAGTTAGGTTATACATTACCCGAACATATAGTTAAAAAGTTTGGTTCCACCGGTATGCGTTTCTATGTTTCTTTAGACAATCCTTTAACCTTCAAGGGATATCGTAAAGGCTGGGATCCTGAAAACACAAGTAATAACGGTCAATACTATCCAACTATGTCAACTTATACTTTGGGCTTAACTTTAAAATTCTAATGACTTATGAAAAGATTAAAATATATAGCTTTTACTGTTTTATTAGCTTCATTTTCATTGCAATCATGTGATTTGGAGCGTTATCCATTGACAGATTTGTCGGAAGATAATTTTTGGACTGATGATAAGAATGCCGAATTGGCTTTAACTTCTTTATATAGAGGTAGTATTACAAATGGTTTGGAATATAGTGTTTCGGACTTTTGGTCTTATCATGGTATGTTGTTTATGGAACATCTGACAGACAATGCTTATGACCGTCGTGGAGAAAATAATCCATTCTTTAATATTTCTAGTGGTAAACTGTTGAATAATAACTCTTTTATTAAAAACTATTGGTCATCGGCTTATAAGCGTATCGGTTTGTGTAACCGTTTCTTGGAGGGTATTGCCAATGCTCCCGAATCAGAACAGAAAACCAGAATGGTTGCCGAAGCCCGCTTTTTGCGTGCCACTCAGTATCACTATCTGGCCAGTTATTTTAAGGATGTACCTTTAGTGACCAAAACTCTGACAGGTGAAGAGGCCAATACAGTTGAAAAGGAAACTCAGGCTAATATCTTGTCATGGTGTGTGACAGAGTTTAAAGAGTCGGCAGCTGATCTGCCCCGTTTTAAAGATATTCCGAATAGTGAGACAGGACGCGCTTGCAAACAGGCTGCTTTAGCATTTTGGGGCAGAACTTGTATGCTGATGCAGGATTGGGCAGGTGGAGCAGCCGCTTATAAGGAAATCATCGATTATGGTGATAACTCAATTCATCCTGTGTATCGGGAACTGTTCCATCCTTCAACCGGTGTAGGCAACAAGGAGAATATTTATTATATATCCTATCTTGAAAACTATTTTGGTTGCGGTCTTCCACAGCATATTTTGTCTGCAAAAGACGGTGGATGGAGTCTGTCCAATCCTTCGGCCGGATTATTTGAATCTTATGAGTTTAAAGACGGAACTCCGTTCAGCTATGACGATTCACGTTACAACCCGGATAATTTAGGTGAGAACCGTGATCCGCGTCTTGATTATACCATCTATTATAATGGAGCGACTTTTATGGGTACTGAATATCGCATGAGTCCGGATTATGAAGCATCAAAGAAAGAACGTTTGGATTATTCTTCAGAAGTATCTAAGACTGGTTTTATGTGGCGGAAATATTTTGATGAGAATCCGATCAATGATTTGAATAGCTATAGTGCTGTGACTCCGGTAATCAGATATGCAGAAGTTTTATTGAGCTATTTGGAATGTTTGATTGAAAGCGGGCAGGCCATTGATCAAACAGTATTGAATTTGACCATTAATCAGGTGCGTGGACGTGCTGATGTTAAGATGCCACCTGTTACAGAAACTAATTCAGACAAATTGCGCGAATTACTCCGTAATGAGCGTCGTGTTGAATTGGCTTTTGAAGGTATCAGATATTGGGACTTGTTGCGCTGGAAACTTGCTGAGACAGTGCTTGTTGGTGAGGTATGGGGTGCTCCTTATCCTAAATCTACCACTTATGCTGGTTCTACCAAGTTTGTAGATCCAACAGGACATTGCCGCTGGTATGTAGGAAGACGAGATTTTCGTAATCCTCAGGATTATAAATGGCCGATTCCTTTGTCAGAACAAAATATTAATCCTAACTTGCGTGAGTAATTCTAACAATAGGAAAAAGTGTGTCAAAAATGCTACATTAGGTTTTTGACACACCTTATCTGACTAAAATATTAAAATATCATGAAAAAACAGTATTTGGCTTTATCTCTCTTGACACCGGTGTTGTGTTCTGCTCTGACTGTGGAAGCCAGGACTCCCAAAGAGAATAAAGTGACCAATCGTGAGCAGCCCAATGTGATTGTTATTTTGGCTGATGACTTGGGTTATGGTGATTTGGAATGTTATGGTGCAAAGAATGTGCAGACTCCCAATGTCAATCGTTTGGCGGGTGAAGGTATTCGCTTTACCAATGCTCACACCGTAGCTGCTACCAGTACCCCTTCCCGTTACTCTTTGTTGACTGGTGAATATGCATGGCGTCGTCCTGATACCGATGTGGCAGCAGGAAATGCTGGTATGATTATCCGCCCGGAACAATATACTATGGCAGATATGTTTAAAAATGCGGGATATACTACTTGTGCAATCGGTAAATGGCATTTGGGGCTGGGAGATAAAACGGGCCAACAAGACTGGAATGCTCCGCTTCCTGCTGCTTTAGGGGATTTAGGGTTTGATTATCATTATATCATGGCAGCAACAGCCGACCGTGTTCCGTGTGTATTCATAGAAAACGGTAAAGTGGCAAATTATGATCCTTCTGCTCCTATAGAGGTTAGTTATAAACAAAATTTTCCGGGTGAGCCTACCGGTGCTGATCATTCCGAGTTGCTCTATAATCAGAAACCGAGTCACGGACACGATATGTCTATTGTGAATGGTATCAGTCGTATTGGTTTCATGAAAGGCGGTGGTAAAGCTCTTTGGAAAGATGAAAATATTGCCGATTCTATTACTACTCATGCCATTGACTTCATCAAACAGCATAAAGATGAGCCTTTCTTTATGTATTTTGCAACCAATGACGTTCATGTTCCTCGTTTCCCGCACGACCGCTTCCGTGGAAAGAACCCGATGGGTGTACGCGGAGATGCTATTGTACAGTTTGATTGGTCGGTAGGCCAGATTATGGAAACGCTCGACAAACTGGGGCTAGCGGAAAATACATTGATTATCCTGTCCAGTGACAATGGTCCTGTGGTAGATGATGGTTATGATGATAAAGCAGAAGAATTGTTGAACGGGCATAGTCCTGCCGGTCCGTGGAGAGGGAATAAATACAGTGCATTCGAAGGAGGTACCGCCGTTCCTGCTATCGTGCGTTGGCCTAAGAAAATTAAGGAAAATCGTGAGTCGGATGTCTTGATGTCACAGATTGATTGGATAAGTCTTTGGGGGCATTGGTCAATGCTAGACTTCCAAGGGTAGTGCTCCTGATAGTTACAATCGTATCGGTAATTTGCTGGGAACAGACAATGCAGACCGTCCTTGGGTAATTGAGCTTGCTTCTAATCACGTGTTGTCTGTTCGTACCAAAGATTGGAAATACATTGAGCCGAATGATGGTCCTGCAATGATACAGTGGGGACCTAAAATTGAAACCGGTAATTCAAGTACTCCCCAACTTTATGATATGAGGAAAGACATAAATGAACGCGCTAATGTGGCATCACAGCATCCTGAAGTAGTATATGATATGCAGAATATACTTCGCAGAGTACGTAATAAAACCATAAAGATGGAATAATAAAAAAAGAGAGGCGGTTCAACAGTAAACCGCCTCTTTTGATATATAGCAATTTCCTTTTATCCTCTATTTGCTCTTTTACGTTCCAGTTCATCCAAAATTACTTTACGCATACGCATACTTTTTGGAGTTACTTCTACATATTCGTCTTCTTTGATATATTCCAGTGCTTCTTCCAATGAGAAGATTACGGGTGGAATGATACGAGCCTTATCGTCCGAACCTGATGCACGCATATTGGTCAGTTTCTTTGATTTGGTCACATTGATGACCAGGTCATTTTCATGAACATGTTCGCCCACTACCTGACCTGCATATACTTCATCCTGCGGATAGATAAAGAACTTACCGCGGTCTTGCAACTTGTCGATAGCGTAAGCAAAAGCCGTACCGCTTTCCATTGCAATCATAGAACCGTTGCTACGGCGTTCGATATCACCTTTGTAGGGTTGATATTCTTTAAAACGGTGTGCCATGATCGCTTCTCCCTGAGAAGCTGTCAATACATTGGTGCGCAAGCCGATAATACCACGTGAAGGCATATCAAATTCAATATTGACACGATCTCCCTGAGATTCCATGGAGGTCATTTCACCTTTACGGCGAGTTACCATATCAATCATTTTGCTGGCAAACTCTTCGGGAACACTGATCGTGAGTTCTTCTATCGGCTCACATTTCACTCCGTCTATTTCTTTGAAAATAACCTGCGGCTGTCCTACCTGAAGCTCGTAACCCTCACGACGCATTGTCTCAATCAAGACAGAGAGGTGTAATACACCACGTCCTGATACTATCCATTTACCGTCTTCCAATTCGCTTTTGCGAACGCGCAATGCCAAGTTTTTATCCAGTTCCTTCATCAAACGGTCGTGGATGTGGCGCGAGGTCACAAATTTACCTTCTTTACCGAAGAAAGGAGAGTCATTGATAGTGAATAACATACTCATGGTAGGTTCGTCGATGGCAATGGGTGGCAAGGGTTCCGGTTTTTCGTAATCGCAGATTGTATCTCCGATTTCAAAACCGTCCACACCGATAATGGCGCAGATATCGCCCGATGATACAGCATCGGTTTTTTTACGTCCCAATCCTTCGAATGTATGTACTTCTTTAATTTTAGACTTCACCATCGAACCATCACGTTTTGCCAAAGTGATGTTCATACCTTCTTTCAATGTTCCGCGATGAACGCGGCCCACAGCGATACGTCCGGTATATGATGAATAGTCCAGAGAGGTAATCAACATTTGTGGAGTACCTTCCAGTTGTTTTGGAGCAGGAATATGTTCGATGATAGCATCCAGCAATGCTGTCAGGTTATCGGTCGGAGTTTTCCAGTCGGTGCCCATCCAGTTATTTTTGGCAGAACCGTAGATAACCGGGAAGTCCAGCTGCTCTTCTGTGGCGTTGAGGCTGAACATCAAGTCGAACACCATTTCATATACTTCTTCCGGGCGGCAATTGGGTTTATCGACCTTGTTGACTACCACTAGCGGTTTCAAACCGAGTTGTAAAGCCTTTTGGAGCACAAAGCGAGTTTGAGGCATCGGGCCTTCAAACGCATCTACCAACAGGATACATCCATCGGCCATATTGAGTACACGTTCCACTTCACCACCGAAGTCGGCGTGTCCCGGAGTATCAATAATATTGATTTTTGTTCCATTGTAGTTAATTGAAACGTTTTTTGAAAGGATGGTTATACCTCTCTCACGTTCCAAGTCATTGTTATCCAATACCAGTTCCCCATTGGTCTGGTCATTGCGGAACAAATGTCCCGCCAACATCATCTTGTCCACGAGCGTTGTTTTTCCGTGGTCTACGTGGGCGATGATGGCAATGTTTCTAATGTCTTGCATACTATACCTAATATTTGACTGCAAAGGTACGATTTTTAGTTGAAAAAATATTTGGCTGTTAACGTTTATTTTTTATCTTCGGTCTCTTCTTTGCTGTTAAATGTAGACGGAGTCGTTCCATAGAAATCGACAAAGTGCTTTCTGAAAGTTGGAATGTCGTTATAGCCTACCATTTCGGCTACCTCCTGCACACTATATTTTTAGTTCGTAGCAGCTCTGCCGAGCGTTTCAGGCGCACGCCTCTTACCAGCTCTATAATGGTAAAGTTGGTAAGCTGCTTCACTCTCCGATAGAGGGTAGGCTGACTCATATTTAGCATTTCGGCGAGTTTCTTCACATTGAACTCCTGGTTTTGCAGGTTGTCATTTATAATTTTCAGGATTTGTGTGACGAATGGGTCTTCAATTTTTATGGCTATGTCGTTTTCTTCTTGAATATCTCCGATAGCGTTGATAGACGGCATCAGCAGTTTGGTATAGATTTGTTTCAACTCCACTCTGCTCTTGATGAGCCGTTTTACTTTTGTGCGCAGAATCTCCGGATTGAACGGTTTCAAGATATAATCATCGGCAGCCCAGTTCGATACCTTTCACCACGTCTTCGTCACCTACCAATGCTGTCAGCAGGATGATAGGGATATGGCAGGTTTTCAAATCTTCTTTTAAGATGCGGCAACATTCAAATCCGTCCATAACAGGCATCATGACATCGGTAATAATCAGGTCGGGTATCTCTTTGCGGGCAACTTTTACTCCTTCTTCACCGTTTTCTGCCATGATAATGTTATAGGTCCCACCGAATAACACTTTCAGATAAAGCCGGATATCCGCATGGTCCTCGATAACGAGTATTTTATATTTTGTTTCAGGGCTTTCAATCGGTCGGGGGGATGATACTGTCTTGCAACTCTTGTTTCTTTTTATCCTCCACAGTGATAATCTTTGCCCGGCTGTCATCTATCTGTATATGTTCCGGTTTGACAAATATGACATATTCTTCTCCTTTAAAATGCTCTTTTGCCTAGCGGAATATATAAGGTGACGGAAGTACCTATTTCTTTGTCTTGTTTGATTTGAATATCTCCATGGTGATCGAGTGCCGTTCTTCTCATAATTTCAATACCCAGTTCAGGATGCAGATAGTTACTCGGCAAGATATACCTGTCTTCTCCCAGATAGGTGACAGATGATTCTTCTATCACTTCTTTTCCATCGTCTTCTATGGTGAAAAGGCAGTACTCTTTTCCTTTCAGACTTGTGATGCTGACGACAAAGCGGATGGCACCGGCATAAGAAATATGGCGGTATGCATTCGACATTATATTCCTGAGGACAAACATAATTTTTTGCCGGTCAATCCATATTTCCGTATTTATCTTGTTGTCCTTGTCGTAATATAGATTGATGGGGCTGACATTCAGCAATTCATACGAAGCCCGCACCACTTCATCGGCTATTCTGCTCGCCGTATATGGAGCTACATTCAGGGTAGGACCGTAGTTTTCTTCCTGATGAATATTGAGCAATTGGTTACAGATATCCTGCATACAGATTGAGTTACGATAGGCCACTTTTACTTTCTGCAGGAACGATTCCGGTAAAGCCGAGTTGCTTATCATTTCTTTCAGCGGTGCAGTGACCAGTGACAGAGGGGTTCTCAATTCGCGTGCCAGCATATAGCTGATTTGGTCACGCATTTGCCGGTTCTTTTTCCTTCTTCTGCTCTTATTTCCGTAGCTTTTTCCAGACGTTCTTTCATTCGCACTTCTTTTTCTTTATACATCTGTCGTTTCAGTGCTTTGCTGTTAAAGTAGAGCCAAGTCAGGAATATGCTTCCCATAATGATAAGTATGTAGCCGGTAATTGCCCATCCGGTGGTGGCCCAATACTTACCTACAGTGATGGCAATATGGTGATTTGTTCATTTCCTTCCATCGGATAGGAAGGCTTTATCTCGAGTACGTAGTCTCCCGGCTCAATGTTACTCAATCTCACTTGGTCATAATCACCGAAATGCCATTTTCTATCATTGGGCAGCAGGCGATATTCCACTTTATTGGAGGAAGTGCTGTAACGCAAGTCGCTCAAATAAAACACGAGATTGTTATTGTTGTAGTTCAAGGTCAGTCGGTCTATTAAATGTGCCGGTTTGTCCAAAATAACTTGTCCGTTTATTTTTTCGCCTATTTCCACCTTATTATAATTTACATTGATGTCAGCGATATAATATTTATGCTTGCTGGAAGTTTCTTTCAGCATCCGGGGATCAAAGTAAAGCAGCCCCGTAGAGTTTACCCACAATAATTTTCCGTTGTTCAGCCGGCAAACCTGATAGTAGTTTTCCGGAAAAGCATATAAGTAGAAAGAGTTATTTTTATTGTTGATTGTTATAATGCCCGAGTTGGTGCCCAGCCATGTATTGCCGTTTCTGTCGTCTATCATGCAATCGATGTGTCCGTTGGGTAGGTCTTGGTTAAGAAGCATGGTAGACACAACGTTTTTTTCTTTTCCGTCTATTTGTATAATCTTGTTGGCGTATGATACGAATAGTTGGTTGTAGTTATTCATATAGATAGTCATAACTTTACCCGGAGTCAGACTGCTCTTTTGTTCGTATCCTCCGTTCAGTGTCACTTTTTTGCCTTCTCGGGTTGCCTGAAACAGTCCTTTTTCTGTTCCCAGCCACATGGTGCCGTCTCCATCCTCACAAATGGCGGTTATTTTCTCAATTTCTTTTGTATAAGGCATATATGCCAAACAGCTTTTGCCCTGATAGTCGTATACTATCAATGCATTTTCCGTTGCAATCCATAAGTCGTTGCGCGAGTTGAGGAAAAGTATTTTAATGGCAGAAACTTGGTTTTCTGTTGCTTCCGGTTGGGGATGAAAGGAGACTGTTTCATTGGTAGTGGGATTCATCAGGAGAATATTTCCTTTTTCATCTCCAAACCACAGGTGTCCGTTTTTGTCTTTGAACAAGCAGTAATTGCCGTTCTTTTCCGCTTTTGCCCATGGTACGAACTGTATATTTGGCGAGAGGTTTTTTGTCTGACTTTTATATATCCCCTTGTTGTCTGTGGCCAGCCATATAAATCCGTTGCTGTCTTCTGCTATTCCATTGAGAGATCTTATGTCGTTATCCAGTTGGATGCGGTTTACATTATCTCCCAGCAGATTTAATTTCAGCAGTCCTCTTCCGAAGGTGCCGACCCATAACACTTGGTTCTGTTTATCGAGATAAATGCGGGTAATTCTGTTTTTTTGATGATAGGTTCGTAATAACTGTCATTTTCAATCAGGTCGATGGTTTTAAAGGGAGCTTTCAGATAATCTTTATTTTTCAAATCTTATCAAAGCCAACGAGGTGCCTGATGCCATTACAAACGTTGTGTCATCTGCTTGTATAATATCGCGGATACATGCATCCTGCACTATGGGGGTGCTTTTGTTCAGTTTGCGTGTAGCTTTTGTGGTTGTGTCATAGCAGGTTACTCCGTTGTTGTGGCTGCAAATCCATAAGTAGTTATTATATATATGTATATTGCAAATATCTTCTGCATTAGTAATTCCTAGTTCGGCGCAGTCCAAAGATTCACTTTTTCTTTTCTGTCAGATTATAGAGTATAAGTTTGTTTTCGCGGGTAAGTATATAGAGGTTATTGTCGCAACCATAGAATTTGAATGGAATCCCCTTTATATTCGGCAGTAGATTAGGTGTAATGCTTACTTCGTCTGTCTCATATTCGGTTTTCAGTTCTGCCACTCCTTGTGAGGTGATGGCATATATTTTGTCTTTTGTCACACATAAGTCCAAAATGTCTGTCAGCACTTCCGGGGTGGACGATAAAAGTGACATGTAGCATCCTTTCATTTTGTTGAAACACGATAACCTGTTCATGTTCGCTATCCGTGACCAAAGCATTTTGTCGGAAGTCTCATAAATGCCGGTAATGGAATATGGTTCTTTGTCTGCCGAATTGTAGTTGTGGAAGTGTATTCCATCGTATCGGCTCAGGCCGACATCTGTTCCCAACCATAAAAATCCGTCTTTGTCCTGATGGATTTCGGTCAAGGTATTATTGCTTAATCCCTCTTGTTTAGTCAATAACTGGATTCCTGTCTGTCGGAAAAAACTTTGTGCCTTGGTTATTTCCATACCCATCAGCAGGACAATTATAAGTAGTCCCGTAACCGGTGTTGTTAATGTTCCGCTTCTTTTCATATTCCCCTTCATTCATTTAAATATAGTGCACTTAACAATGCTATGTATTCATATCATGTTTCTTAGACTATTTTAAGGATAACTGCAAAAATAGGCTTTTATTATGTTATAATCAACGTTTTAGGTTAGAAACTTTTTAAAAAGTCGGATAAGTCAGAGGGTATACATCTGTCTTGATAGGGGGTATATCATTCATTGTTTTATCTATTTGCTGTTAATCAATATATTATGATTGAATGAAATACCATTGAAGTGCCATACGTTAAATAATAATTCAAAAGAAAGGAAGTGAAGAACCCATGTACACCTATTACATACACAGCTTCTTCCTTCCCTTCATAAAGCTTAATATCACCTCACAATCTTTTCAGCCCTGATTGATTTATAGAATCTGATACCTATAGTTTATAAGTGAATGAAGCGTCATGGCTTTTCGGGTTATAAGTGCCCCGGATGCTGACAGGAATCTGCATATATTTGATTCCGTTGTCTGCCACCTTCATATAAATATAGCTTTCCGATTGGAATATGAAGTTGCCTTCACTGTTGTCGCTGGCCAAACTGAATCCTTTCACATACCATTTCATGAGTGAAGAACTGCATTCAGCATTATATCCGTTGTAATATAAGTCACCGTCGGCATAGCCGGTAAGGTTGAGCTGAATTGTAAAGGTGTACTTACCATTGATTGTCTGGCTGGTAATCACTTTCAGTAAAGTCTGATTGCCTTTATCGGCAGCCAATATATTATGTTCTTCTTTCGCATTGGTATGTTTGCGAAGGTTCGATAAGATTTCATCTGCCTCCTTTAAACTGATAGCAGGTAAATCGTTTAGATTTAAATTGTCAGAATTGTTTTCCTCGTATGTAACACTTCTGGCGCCATACGTTCTTTCCAAAAAATACGTTGAACTTGAGTTGTCAACGGGGTCACTACTTTCTGCTGTGCAGGATGCCAAACTCATCATGATGAGTGTAGCAATCAATAAATGAATTGCCTTCATAGAACTATTTTTTATTATTTTTTTTATACGTTTGAATGATTGACCCATTATCATTCGCCTCAAAAAGTAGGTATTATTTTCAAATAAACAAATTATTTCAAAGATTTTTTGAAGAAAATACCCTCTTCCTGTGAATAAAATGCCTCTGATTGAATGGAACGGGGGTATTTTGAGTGTGAAACGGTGGATTATTCATAATGAATGAAACACAGGTATGTGATGAAGAAAACACCATCGGTGTTTCTTTCGTCCCAATAAATAATTCTTCGTGAACAATTCCCCGATACTTTATTCCGATGAGGGGTAAATTGATTTTCGGACTACCTTGCATTTTGCTGAAACTACCTCTTAATAAAGACTGATTCGCCAACTTCCTGTTAAAAAAATAGAGTTTATCTTTGCAACAGTAGAAAACAACTTTAGGTGAAATGAATATGGTAATAAGAAGAACTTTATTTGTATTGATGTGTCTGTTGGCTTCTTCCTTATATATGTATGGACAGATAGCCGTTAAGACCAATGTGGCGATGGATGCAGTTGCTATACCGAATTTGGGGGTAGAAGTAGGTTTGAGCAAGAAGCTGACTCTGGATGTGTGCCCATGTACTACAATCCATGGAAATATAGTGATAGCAAAATGCTGAAACTGGCAATGCTTCAACCCGAACTCCGCTATTGGCTTTGTGATAAATTCAACGGTCACTTCTTTGGTGCTCATTTGATGGGAGGTGCTTATCATACCACCGGCATCGATTTGCCTTTTTCACCTTTTGATGATTTAAAAAGACTTTCGCTATAAGGGTCAGTTCTATGGCGGCGGTATCAGTTACGGTTACCAGTTTGTGTTGGGACGTCATTGGAATCTGGGAGCAACCATCGGCATCGGTTATGCTTATGTGCGCTATAAGAAATATGAGTGTGAAGAATGCGGTGACATGGTAGAGAAATCCCATAAGAATTATTTCGGCCCTACCAAGGCTGCCCTCAACCTTATTTATATATTCTAAAAACAAACGGATTATGAAACTGATACGCTATATCCTTTTAACATTGTTGCTGCCGGTATTTCCGGCAGGTGCGCAGAATCTGTGCGGCAGCCGGGTTCAGGTTGCAAATCCTTCTATCCTGATAGGTGACAACGGCCGGGTGATGATAGGAATGGATGTTACCCTTCCGGCCGATATGCAACTCTCTTCCAACCGTGTGGCTACACTTACTCCGGTGTTGAAGACTCGGGACAACAGTTATAACAAGGTGCTGCCTGCCATCCGGGTATATGGTCGCACGCGTAGTATTGTGCAGCAGCGTGAGCATAAAACTCCTGTGGATGCCTTCTCGGTGTTGCGCCGCAAGAACGGAACATCACAGACGGTGAATTACTCGGTGCGTATTCCTTTACGAAAAATGGATGAACGGTGCAGAGCTTGAATTGCTTGCCGATGTGCGTGGTTGTGCCGACTGCCAAAAAGAAGAAAGCAATGCTTTCATTATCCGTGCCGATTTGGAACGTTACATCATGCAGCCGACTGTTGCTTTTTGTTTCTCCGGCTGTCGAAGCTGTCAAGAACCGTGCCGAAGAAGGTCGTGCCTATCTTGACTTCCCGGTGAACCAGACAAAGATTTATCCCGAATACCGCCGCAATCCTTCCGAACTCGAAAAGATTAAGGCAACGGTAGATGTGGTGAAGAACGATGCTAATACGCAGATTACCGACATAGACATCACCGGCTATGCATCTCCCGAAGGTCGTTACGCCTCCAACGCTCGTTTGGCTCAAGGCCGTGCTGAAGCATTGAAAAAAAATATGTGATGGACTCTTACGGTTTCAAGTCAGACCTGTTCGGTGAATTCTGTAGCCGAAGACTGGGACGGCCTGCGTGACTATGTGGCAAAGAGCAATTTGCCGCGCAAAGACGAAATACTGTTCATAATAGATAAGGATGAAAATGATTTGGATCTTAAGGAAGGACGCATCAAGGCGCTGGATGGTGGCAAGATTTATGCTTCACTGTTGCAGGACTGCTATCCGGGCTTGCGTCATTCGGACTACACGGTGCGCTATGTGGTGCGCGGATTCAATGTAGAAGAAGCGAAACAAATCATAAAGACACGTCCTCAGCAGTTGAGCTTGCAGGAAATGTATCTGGTGGCTCAGACTTATGCCAAAGGCAGTAAGGAATTCAACGAAGTGTTCGATGTGGCAGTGCGCATGTTCCCTGATGACCCAACAGCGAATATAAACGCTGCCGCCATCGAACTCCAACGAGGTGACTTGCAACAGGCAGCCCGTTATCTGGATAAGGCTGATGCACAAGCAAGTGCAACGCTGAACAACAGAGGCGTGCTGAATCTGTTGCAGGGAGACCTCGACCAAGCTGAGATTAATTTCAAGAAGGCACAGAGCCTGGGTTCTGCCGAAGCCGGTCCAACCTGAAAGAAGTCTCTAAAAAAAGAAAAGATAATGCTATATTTGGAAACAGATGAACAACAAGTGAACAAACAGTACAATAAAAGATGTTAGAAGAAACTTGCTCTTTGTGAAAAGCGTAAGGTAAAATCCGGGACAGCAGAGGTTGTACCGGATTTTTTTTTTGAATTTTATAAGAAACAGAAGCAGCCCTGCTTATTCTGATATTGAGACAAAACTTGCAGATTCATCCCCGTGTCAGAACCCTCTTTTTACACGTACGTCTGCATGAGGATATACATACGTAAGCGTGAGGCTATGCGGACGTACGTACAGACCTACGCATACGTACGTACAGGCTTACGCGTACTAACGTGAAATGATGCACTTCCCAAAAGACAAGGACGTTTTTTTAAAAGACCAAGAGCTTTTTAAAAAAGACTTTAGTCTTTTTTACATCTGCCCGGACTTTGTGCACCGTTACATTCCATGAAGGTACACATGTACACTTTTTGAGGAAAAACGCTTAAAATGTCCTATTTTACATCACCCCGGGAAACTCATAAAATGAAAGGTATGTAGTTGACAATTAGTATATTATACGGAGGCGTATTTCAAAATGTGGTGAGAGTATGAGAGTATAGGTGAGAGCAAATGTTTTTTACTATCACCATATAACACATTTATAATTAACTTGTTACGCGTAAGGTGAGAGTATGAGAGATAAACGGCTCAAACTTTCCGGAGAGAAAGGCTGATGCGTACAGCTTTTCGCTTAATATGTATTTATTCTTGAAAAAAAAACAAGGCTTTTTCAGGGTTCCTTTTCTATATAAATTGCTATCTTTGTATGTTGTAGAAACACATTAAAACATAATGGGAAAGTTTATCAATCCGTTCACCGATTACGGCTTCAAGAAAATATTCGGCCAGGAAGTATCCAAGGAGTTGCTAATCGAGTTCTTAAATGATTTGTTGGAGGGCGAACGGGTGATAACCGACCTTACCTTTCTGAACAATGAGCAGTTGCCTGAGTATCCGGGAGACCGTATTGCTATTTACGACATTTACTGCACTACGGACACTGGTGAGAAAATAATTGTGGAGATGCAAAACCGCTCCCAGGTTTATTTCAAGGAACGTGCTCTGTATTACCTTTCTCATGCCATTGTTCGTCAGGGTGTGAAGGGAGAGAGTTGGAAGTTCGATATAAAAGCGGTGTATGGAGTATTTTTCATTAATTTTCTCTTGGATGAGAACCAGAAGTTGCGCACCGATGTTATATTGACAGACCGTGATACCGGAAAGTTGTTTTCGGACAAACTGAGACAAATCTTTATTGCATTACCCCTGTTTAATAAGACAGAAGCAGAGTGCGAAACAGATTTTGAACGTTGGATATTTGTATTAAATAACATGGAAACATTGAACCGTATGCCTTTTAAAGCTCAGAAAGCCGTATTTGAGAAGTTGGAAGAGATTGTCGATGTTCATTCTCTCTCCGAAGAAGACCGCGTGCGCTATGAAAACAGTGTAAATGCTTATCGTGACTATTTGGCTACCATCGACTATGCCGCCAAGAAGGGTGTTGAGGAAGGGTTTGAAGACGGTCTGCAGAAAGGCATCCAAGAAGGAATCCAAGAAGGAATCCGGAAAGGGCAACAAGAAAAAGCTCTTGAAATCGCCCGCAGTATGAAAGCCATGGGAATGACTTCAGAACAAATAATGAAGGTCACCGGCCTTTCTCTTGCTGAGATTGAGTCTCTCTTATAGGAAGGAATACATAAAGAATATATTTTCACTAAAAGAGGCACTTCACTTGAGACAGCCTCTTTTTTTTTGTCTTCTCCCTCTCCCGACCCTGATACTTTTCGCTTAGGGCATCGGCAAATCCTGCTCCGGGTGCTGAACGTTTTACCTGGTGGTAGGTAATTCCCTGAATAATTTAACAATTGAAAAAAGACGACTCGGCAAACTTTCTTCCCATAGAAAATAATTAGAAAAAAGATAGTGGGTATTTTGTGCATCGCAATGTGCATATCATTCAAAATTGAATTAAATGCCCTTGAAATCACACTTTAAATGCATTTTTCCGAATTTGCCAATCTATTTTGCCGAAAACACCAATTAAGACTAACTTTAAAATGCCCTTATCTTTGTAATATCGAAAAATCGAGGAATGAAATTTACAAAATAATAATTTATGGATTTAAAAATTAGAGTTATGAAGATTAAGGGTTTATTATTCGGACTGTTTGCATGCGCTGCATTGGCTGCATGTACAAACGATGATATTGTGGAGAACAATGGTAAGGGCGAACAGGAAAAAGTGAAGGCTAATTTGACATTGGTAATTGGTGCTGCTACTAATTCATCACGTGCGGCAGGTGATGCAGAGAATGGTGATGATATCAATACAGGTACAGTGGCAGAATCTGCTGTTTCTGACGCTGTGGTTGTTTTGTCTCCCCAATTTGAGGGAGGTGCCGAAGTGGTTTCCGTTCTTAACAAGAGTCAGTTGAATCAGGAAACTGTTGCGGGTGCTACTGTTTATATGCCTAATATAAAGGTGACAACAAGTGGGGAATATAAAGTATTGGTAGTGCTGAACCCTACAAGTGGAATTAAAACGATTGCCAATGGTGCTTCAATTGCTAAGTATAATGAGATTGCAGAATATGTTTATAACTATGATGGAACGGGTATAAACGAACTGATTGGAACATTAGAAGATCCTCGTTTTATGATGGTTAACCAAAGGGAAGCTAGTGTAAATGTACAATCAAACAACAGCGAAGATCCCACAACTTTAGAGGTTGCCGTAGAACGTGTGGCTGCAAAGATTACATTTGTTCCTTCTTCATTGACTATTGGACAAACAGAATATTCTAATAGATATGCTCTTCAGGTTAATACTGCTGAGAAAGTAATTGCAGAAACACGAGAAGGCTATTATGTTGCTTCGAATGGTCAAGCATATCATATAACCGGACTTAATAAAGCAACGGCCAGTGGAAAGACGATTTGGATTTGGAATGGAACACGAGCATTTGAAGATACAGGTAAAGAATATAGTGATACAGATCTTTTAATCTACAATGAAATAGAGATGCCGGCCGATAATGCTTTTGAATACGAATATAAAACAACTGATGGTGAACAAACTTGGTATGTTCAGTTGGATAAATACGCATTGACTAATCTTTCAAATGCTACTTATGCGGCAAGACATATTGCTAATGCTGAATTTACCTCCACACAGACATTTGGATTGTTAGACAATACTTTCCGTTATATTATGGACCCGAATACTATTGCAAAGAATAACAATGTATCAGGTGATTATTTTTATAACAAGGCAGCTGATGTAGAAAAAAGCAAAGGTAGATAATGTTTCTGGCGATACCGGTGAAAATCCATTCTTTGCAGCTCTTCCCACTGCCGCTGAAAGTAATACATTGGGTACATGTCTGACGTATTGTCTTGAGAATTCTATTAAGATTGAATCACAAAATCCTCAGTCGGTAACAGGCATCGTTTTTCGTGGACAGATCTGTAATGCAGAAGGTATACCAATGGGAACAATCTATAAAAAAGACAATAACTTCTATACAGACAAGGAGCAATTGTATGCTGTGTATGGTCGTGATGTTACAGACTATGAAACGTATGAAGAAGGAAAATGCTATTACTATTCAAAAGGCATTGAACATAGCTCTACTGATGCTTATATGAAGAATGTCATTATGCGTAATAATATCTATGTATTGACAGTGAAGTCATTTAAAGAAATCGGTAGTGCAACAATAACGATTCCTGATGGTACTGAAGATACAGACAAGAACTTCTACCTGAAGTTAACCTCAACAATTCTTTCTTGGCAAGTACGTTTCAACAACATCGAATTTTAATCCGAACATAAACTCTCTAAATAAAGGTGGAGGAGCCTGCCTCCTCCACTTCTTTTTCAGAAATCACTTTTCTAACATTCCATTAAAACAAAAAAAGCATGAAAACAGTAAAAACATTCGCTCGACAATTCTCTTTTGGCCTGATGATGGCCGTGACATTGGGAAGTGCCGTTGTGTCGTGCGACAGCATACTCGATGAAGATGATGTAGATTGCTCTGTAGAGTATAGAGTGAAATTCAAATATGACTATAACATGAAGTATGCCGATGCTTTTTCTCGCGAAGTAAGCAGTGTAGCTCTTTATGCTTTTGATGACAACGGCAAACTTGTTTATCAGAAAACAGAGGCGGGGGATGTCTTGGCAGCCGATGGCTACTCGATGGCGGTCGACATGAAGCCGGGTGATTACCACCTCATTACATGGGCAGGTTTGAGCAACGAAGCTTCATTCTCTGTTCCTTTGATTACGCAGGGAGTGTCTTCACTCGAAGAACTTCAATGTAAAATGGACCGCATCTACTCTCGCGCAGCCGATGGAAGCGCTGTAGTGAGCAGTAAACTTTCTTCGCTGTGGCACGGCGAAGTGACCAAGCAGTCGTTCACTCGTGCGGCAACCCGGCAAGTGGTGACTGTTCCTTTGGTGAAAAACACCAATACCATCCGCGTTATCCTCCAGCAAATGGACGGGGTAACGGTAGATGTAGATAAATTTGAATTTACGATTACGGACGATAACGGTTTGATGAACTACAACAACAAACTGATTTCGGACGAAACTCTGACATATTATCCTTACTATCGTGCACAGGGCGGTACGGTGGCAGGCAAGTCGGCACGCGCCGAAGGTGACGCTGCGGTTGCCGAAGACGACAACATCAGCGTGGCGATAGCCCAAATCACAGTAGGCCGATTGGTGGAAGAAAACAATCCTAAGCTGACTATCACCAACACCGAGACCGGCGAAACGGTTCTCTCCATCCCCTTGGTGAAATACCTGTTGCTCACCGAAGCCGAAGGTCATGACATGACCAATCAGGAGTATCTCGACCGCCAGGACGAATACAACATGACTTTCTTCTTGGACGAAAGCATGAAATGGATCAATACCCGCATCATTATCAATGACTGGGTGGTTCGTTTCAATGATATGAATATGTAATGTGCAACGCATAACAAAAAACAACGAATTATGAAGAAATGGTACTCATATATAATATTAGCCCTCGTTTGTATCGGGTTTGCTTCGTGTCAGGATAGCGACACGGTGCCCCAACTGCAAACAGACGGTCGGGTGAGCGTGCACTTGCAGATTGCATTGCCGGGGAGACTCGGCACAACGAGGGGCAACGGCACGAAGCTTTGAGAATGGCGGTACGGATGATACAACTTCGGACCAGAAGGCATTGAGTGATGATGATGTATTCGTTTTGGTATTTCAGGACGGGGCGTTGATAGATCAAGTGAAAGGATTGAGGTTTGATGCAGTCACCGATGGTACAAATCCTTCCAGCAGAACGTTGACCGGTACATTTGTTCAGCCTGAGACTGATGGAAATCTGGAATTGGTGGTTCTCACCAACTTGGTTCAGAATCAATTAGTTGATGTTGCTAATTCGACATTATCAGGCATTCAGGCATTTTTTGATGGAAAGAGAGGCTCCTCGCCTTCAGCAATTTATGAAAGTCTGATTTATCAATATGGTTCTTCTGAATGGAATATACAGAGCCGTCGCATCCCGATGTGGGGAACTACGGGAACTTTTTCATTAAACAGAGCCAATGAGTTAAAGAAGAATTGTAACTTGCACCGTGCGGTGGCAAAGTTGGGATTCTTGATTAATGCTGCCGATGCAGAGAGTGAAGGACGAGGCTTTGACGGTTTCATGATTACAGGCATTAGCATTAGCGGAATAATGGATAGAGGATATTGTGCTTCATTGAATACACTCGGTCCGAGTGCTTCGTATTATGCACGTCCTTCGGTTCCTACTGCTGCTCAAGCCTTAGCAGGCGACCTAAACTATACAGGTCTTAATGTGACTACGAGTTATAAAGACCGGATTTATTTGCCGGAGCAAGCTATTCAAAATCATCCTCTTACGATAGCAGTGAGCTATACTTATAAAGGTAAAGCTAAAACGAAGGAAATTACTTTTTATGAAAATGTGATACGTAATCATTCATACCTTTATAATATCACCGCGGTGACACCTGATGATTTTGACGTCACCATATCGTATGCTGTTGAGGAATGGAAATCTGAAACAATTAATGTTCCGACATTTAAATAATTAAAAGAGACTGGATTATGAAAAGATATAAATCATTATTATCGCTGAAATGGGTAGCAGCTTTGCTGTTAGTTGTTGGCTTTGTCTCTTGTGCCGATGAAGAGATTATTGACAGTTCAAACCGTGTGGTAGAGGGAGTTATGACTGATGTTAATTTCTCCTTTACGTCTCCTACACCTGCCAAGGTAGAATCGAGGGCGGCTATTCCCACTTTAGATGAGTATAAAGTGCACAAACTTGTATGTTTATGTATTTGATAAGGCTGGAAAAAATGGTGAATTATTCAAATTTGACTATGACCAGTTGAAGGATAAAAAAGAGAAGGAATCGGAATCAGAGGGCCAAACTACATCAGGAAAAGTGTCCTTAAGACTTTCTTCAGGAGAGAAAAGGATTTATGCAGTAGCAAATGTAGATGATCAAGCTCCTATTACTGAACCAACAATGGCCTGGGATAACATAAAGACAGTAAAACAACTGAAGGAAAATATTATTTCGTTGAAGCAGGAGGCTATTTTTAGAACTTCAGGTAAATTATTGATGGGAGGAGTTTTTGAAAGCACTTCTCAGAATGAGCAACCGGAAGGTTATTGCAATATTAATCCACAGGTTAATTCTTATAGTACTATTAAGCTGGTTCGTGTTGACGCGCGAATTACATTTAATATTAGCTTAAGTAATAGCTCAGGTACTAAAATATTTGCTCCTAGGAAGTGGAAAGTGATGAACATTCCCAAAAAGGTTTACTTATTTAGAAATGAAGGACAAAGAGCTTCTGATAATGCTGATGATTATTGGGATATGCCTCATACTTATAATTTTGAATCTACTAGTGGGGGAGTTTCTACTTTTTACATTCTATGCGATGGAAAATAGTTACACAACAAATGGTTTAGGCAATTATTCTGACCGTGAAAAAGAAAATAAGCAGGCAGATGGCTCTAACTTATGAGAATCCTTCCTTTAAGAATGCGCCAGAAAATAGTACCTACGTAATCTTAACCGAGACTATTATGAAAAGTATACCGAGAATGGTCATACGAAAGAAAGACGTGCTGATGTGACTTACGCTATTCATTTAGGATATGTAGACAGTGATCCTAATAACTTTGAATGTAATAGAAATACAACTTATACATATAATGTTTATGTAGAAGGGGTTGATAAGATACGCTTGGAAGTAACATCTTATAATGAGGGTGGTGAAACGAAGGAAGACCAGCCGGGAGCTGAAGGTAATATTGTAGAAACTGATAAATTCTATTTATTTGATTCTCATTATGACCGTGCGCGTATTATATTTAATAAGAATCAGATTTCGGGAAAGGCCGGTTTTGTTCTTAATACTCCATTTGATAATAATTTCTATTATATAGAAAATATAGAGAATCCTGATGATGCCGAATGATTAATGCATTGCCTTCAAATCAGGCAAAAAGATTATAAGTGGGTTTCTTTCAGAAGAAATGAAAAGGCCAAGTGGGGTAATTCTTATATTAAAGACGAGTTTCAACCTTATGATAGTGAGGAGACTTTAAATGTTATTGAACTTTTAAAAGAATTGCATCATGGGAAGGTAACAGGCAGTAATACAGATCTCTTTGATAGGAATGATGAAGTGGTATATACTGTGTTCATTAATGAAAATTATTATGATGAAGACCCAAGGAATGAATCTAATACTAATTTTAGCTGGAAAGACTTTGTAAATCAAGAAAATAGAGAAATGCATATATTATGTAATACTCAGCGTAGTGAGGATAGGGGAAAGTAGTTTGACAACATCCTCTATTATGATAAGTCAGCGTTCTATTAAGACTTTTTATAACGAAAAAGCAGGAAGTGATTTAAAAACAGCTTGGGGGATAGAGTCGGTGAATGAAACAGGTTGGCTTATTCCTCCTAAGAGTAATCCATGGAATTCTAGTGAACGTACAGCTGACAATGGCAGATGGAATTTCTTTAAGCAGATGCCGACGATAAGGGAAGCATCCAGTGGAAACCCTTTATGGAGCAATTATATTTCTAATGCTTATGTTGAAGATGATAATGGTGTCCATAATTATTTATCTTCAAATTCATCTAGAGATAAACTTGTGTATGCATGCTTACAGCGCAATCGGGATGAAAATGGAAATGGTCGTATAGATGCAGCAGAAGTAAAATGGTATCCCGCCGCTATCAATCAGTTGACAGATATTTGGATGGGTAAAGATGCTTTGCCATCAGAAGCACATTTATATCAAAATGGCGATGTGAAATATCGGCGTTATTTGAGTAGTGATGGTCAGGAGCTTTATGCTGAGGAAGGAGTCCTCTATAGGTGGATATAAATTTACTTATGCAAATTCATTGCCTGGCTCTATATCTGCTCCTACGCGGTATGATTATCGTTGTGTACGAAATTTGGGTATGTCTGAAGGGGTACCTGCAAAGACTACAATCCCACAACCTTATGTGCAACATGACGAGCGTGGAAAGATGTTCACATTAACATATATGGCATCGGTTTCTGTTCGTGGTGTGGGAGATTTTGCCACTGATGAACTTGCTAATCATACCGAGTTAGACTTAACTAACAGGCCGTATTTAAAATTTGAATATAAGGATGCTGAAAATATAAGCTTAACTTGGGAGCAGGTAAATCGGTTAGTGGATCAGCATAAATCTCCGTGTGCCAAATATAATACAGGGGGGCAAATTGGTTGGCGTTTGCCTAATCAAAGAGAGTTGTCAATAATGGCTGCATGGTGTGATAATACCGGTTGGGGAGGTAGTACTCATTGCCAAACGAGAACGGGAGCTTCACCTTTTATGACAGGAAAGGGTTCTACTAGCGGACATAGTGGCGGGTATCATTTTTATGACTTTGCCTTCAGGTGGCTTTAAGGAGTCCTGTACGCTGTGTGCGTGATGTGAAATAATGTTTCGCTTAAAAAATTGATACTATGGATATGTTTGAAATCATGGATAGAGAATCATCAAGTCGCTCGGAAGTGTACTTGTATGAAGAGAATGGAAAATGGTATGCATACGACCGTTCGGCAAGCCTGCTCAAAAAGTTGGCTGCCGGGACTGTCAAGCTCAGGAACCATGTATGCTCCTTCTATGGTGTTATGCTGGAGAAGGTGGAGGTAGACCTTAATCTGCTGCTTAACAAGAGTTGGTTTGTTGCTCTATGCTCTGATTCGGAAATGCTGTTGCTTAAAAACGATTAAAAAGGGAATTGCTTATGTGTGAGGTCGTAAAAGTATTGGAAAGAGAGTTGGAAAACTCCGGTTTGATATATGTTTATCAGGAAGGAGGGGAAGGGAAATGGTATGTTTACGAGCGGTCTGCATATTTCCTCAGCCGGATGATGGAAGGAGTTGTATTGGAACGATATGTCATGGATAATACTTTATGGCTTGTTCGTGCGGAAGTGGATGTTGACTGCATACCTCATGATACGATTCTCAGTTACAGCAATAAAGAGTATGTGCTGAAGTATGCACCTCAAAACGGGTTTCAGGAATGGCTATCGGAAATTGAAGGAGTGATGATGCCTCACTAAATTTAGTTAGGATAAATAGAATCGGGTTTGCAGGTGTTATAAAATAGTATGAATATTGTATTTAACAAATCAATAATGGAGATATATCGATTTGCATTCATAATCTTGTTGTTGTCTCTTCTTGTTTCATGTGGAGAGAAGAAGCAGGAAACCGGAAATGCTGATAAAGCCGCTGAAAAGAAAACTCCGGCTTTTTTACATTACCCGAAGTACCTGTTATGTTACAATCTGTCGAAGACAGACTGCATTTTGTGGTAAACCACTATTGGGATAAATTTGGTTTTAAAGATACAGCCTATATTCATGCGCCCGACATTACGGAGCAAGCAATGGCAAATTATATTGATTTGCTGACACGTGTGCCGCAAGTTATGGCGGATTCTTGCGTAACCCGCACTTTGGAGAACGTATCTTTAGAACCAAAGATGCTGAATTATTTTGTTGAAACACTGCGTAAGTATCTTTTCGACCCTAATTCTCCCATGAGGAATGAAGAGATATTTGAACCGGTGTGCCGTTTTGTTGCTTCTTATGCATCGGCAGATGAGGCGGCACAGAGCCGTGCACGGTATGACTTGAAACTGATTGACATGAATCGGGTGGGCAGTGTGGCTGCTGATTTTGTTTATACATTGGCTTCGGGGCCCAACGGCGTATGCATGATTTACGCAGTCCCTATACTTTGCTGTTGTTCTATAACCCTGATTGCCATGGGTGTGCAGAGGTATTGGCGCATATGAAATCGTCTCCTGTACTTACTGATGCGGGTATTATGAAGCAAGTCAGTATTCTGGCTTTCTATCCTGATGAAGAGTATAAGGTGTGGGAGAATCATCGGGGCATGATTCCCTCCGGTGGATAAATGGTTATGATAAGGAGCTGACTGTTTTGGAAAGGGAACTGTATGACCTGAAAGCTATGCCAACCCTTTATTTGCTTGATAAAGATAAAAAGGTATTGCTGAAGGATGCGCGGTGGAACAAGTGGAGCAATATTTGGCCCACTTGTTCGGTAGGTAATTATTCCGATTTTTCCATCAGCATTTTATTGCAGAAAGTGGATGGAGTGGTACCATAGAAATCAACAAAATGTTTTCGGAAAGTGGCAAGGTCATTGTAACCCACCATTTCAGCTATATCTTGAACTGTGTAGCGTCGGCTGCGCAACAGTTCGGCTGCACGTTTCAGACGTACGCCCCGGATAAATTCGCTGATGGTGAAATTAGTGAGTGTCTTTACCCGGCGGTAGAGGGTGGGCTGACTGATGACCATAATGTCTGCCAGCTTTTTCACGTTGAAATCGGGGTTTTTCATGTTTTCATTGATAATTCTCACGATTTCTATGATGAACGGATCTTCGGGAAAATGAAGTCCTGCTTCTCCTGTTTTTTCTTCCGGTGATGCTTCCGGCTCGGAGGTGGGAGTGAGAAGTCGGGTATATATTTCTTTTAATTCTTCACGGCTTTTGATGAGGCGCTTTACTTTAGTGCGCAGGATGTTGGGGTTGAAAGGTTTCTGGATATAATCATCGGCCAGTTCAATGCCTTTCATTATATCTGTTTCTGAGGTGAGGGCAGTCAGCAGAATGACGGGGATGTGGCAGGTGGTGAGGTTTTCTTTTATCAATTGGCAGCATTTGAAACCGTCCATTACCGGCATGATGATATCGGTAATAATTAAGTCGGGTACTCCTTCACATGCTTTTTTAAAACCCTCTTCACCATTTTCGGCCATTAGTAGGTTGTATTCGTTGCTGAATATCAGCTCAGGTAAAGGCGTATCTCCAGATGGTCTTCTATAATTAATAAGGTATGTTGCTTCTTTGTTTTGGCTGCGGAAGCCGGAACTTGAGGTAAATCTGCGGTCTCGCTCCCCGGAGGTATATCGGAAATCGTTAATGTTGCCGGATGGGAAGGGCGCTTCTGTTCTTGAAAAACTGTACGCAAAATGGTAAGGTCGATATGGAGTCGTCTGAAAATAAAATAGATAGTAAGCAGTACTACGATAAGGAATACTGCTAATATACCGCACAGAATAGCCCAAGTGTTGGGATTCCATGCACTGTTTGTTACAAAATAGATGAAAGTCATGCCCCTATAAGTCGAATTTTGTTTTGACCGAGCAAAGATACGGTTTTTCTTATAGAGAAAGGAATAGTTTTGGAAAAAAAGTGAACCATCCGGAGAATCGCTTATTCTTCCAGATGGTTCTATAATAAAAAATGATATGAAGGGGCTTTGTTTATCTAAAAGAAATACTTCGTTTATTTCTTCGTTGCAAAGGTAGGAATAAAAAATAGAAAAACAAATTTTTTAGAGAAAAAATGAACGATATACCGATATTTTTGATTGAAATGCCAATATTATTGATGAAAATACCACTGTAATCATGCTAAAACAACAAAAAACAGGCAGAGACAAAACGACATTGAACTCTTATGTCTATACATTAAAATAAAAAATAAATTGCTTTAATTCATTGTGGTATAAAAGATAATGCCTATCTTTGCACCCGCGAAACGAATAAATTATATATCAACAAATCTAAAAATTATGTATTTAGACGCAGCTAAAAAACAAGAAATCTTTGAAAAGTACGGAAAGTCTAACACTGATACTGGCTCAGCAGAAGCGCAGATTGCTTTGTTTTCATACCGTATTTCTCACCTGACTGAGCACCTGAAGCTCAACAGAAAAGATTATAGCACTGAAAGAGCTTTGACAACTTTGGTAGGTAAGCGCCGTGCGTTGCTGAACTACTTGAAGGATCGCGATATCGAAAGATACCGTGCTATCATTAAAGCACTCGGATTGCGTAAGTAATCCATTCTTTAGGAAAGGACTTAAGAAAAGCCGCTACTCTGAAAAGAGAAGCGGCTTTTTTTATGAGGCTATTTTACTTAGAACAGGTCGTACTCAATGGCGTCCTTGGTTATCTTTTCATTGGCTTCTATGCGTATGTAACGCGCTTTTGCCGGCTTCTTGAAGTAGTGATAACGGCAAGTGGGGTCATTCTTCAGATTTCCGAATTCAAATGTTTCTGCAAGAATCCAGTCTTTTCCATTCTCACTGAACTTGACGCTTCCTTTGACACTCATCGGCATTGCATCATTTATCTGTGGAGTATACATCAGTCCGGATATGGAATAAGGACGGTCTGCCTGCAGAGTCACCACAGTAGGTCTTTCCTGTTTGATCTTCCATTCCTTTTTAAGGTATCCCAATTGCTGCTGACACACTTCTCCCTTTTCGTTGTTCAGCAGTGCAACAGCTTTCACCATTCCGCTTTCCAAAGCAAACGGTTGGGTGTATTCTTTTGATTCTGCTGTAGGAGTACTTCCGTCTGTAGTATAATGAATCTTGAATCCGGCGTTCAAATTTCGGGCAATGTCCTGTGTATATGTTTTCCATCCGAATTTTTGTTGCATGGTGCCGATGGTTACGTTACCTTCTGTATTTCGTTTTACCTCCAGGCGGGGCGGACGGGCTGCATAGTGATAGCTGCTACTTGGCAAATGGCCGGCTTCATGCGAGATTCCAAAATACGCAGTCTGAATTTATTGCTGGTTACATCGGGGAAACGGAGGATGCGTTTGTAGCCGATGTTGGTGCCGGTTGCCACTTCTTGCCAGGCATTGTCTATCCATGCGTCCAGGGCATGCTTTTCTACTCGTTCACTGCTCACGGTGATGGCTTCCTGAATAAGGAAACGGTTGATAGTGACAGGATCGGGGGTCTCAATAACAATTTCTTTCTTGTCCGGTCCGACTACGATATAGGTGTCTGTATTGTTGTCCAGCAGTTCTTCCGGTCCCTCGGCTCCTTGCAGGTAATCGGTAGTATAGGTTTGGTTGATCCGTTTTCCTACTTCTTTCAGCACACTGACATCTTGTGCCGAGAAGCGTCCTTCACGGTTGGGAGGAATATTGAGCAGAAAAGTGGAATTGCCTCCTACTGCACGTTCGTATATGTCGAATACATCATCGACAGAGCGGACACGCTGACGGTCATCATCGCGGTAGAACCAGCCTTCACGGATGGAGGTGTTGGTTTCGGCTTGCTGGTAGTGCAGATACTTGGCCTTGCAGAGTTGTGTGCGGCTGCCTAAATCTTCGTCAGTCATATCCGGGAAATGAGAAGTGGTGTCGGGGTTTTCCGGATAGGGGATGACATTCCATTCGGTATCGCGGGTTTTTCCCGATTCGTTTCCGCACCAGCGGATGTCCTCGCGGCCGAAAATGACAGCTTGAGGGGCCAGTTTGTGAATCAGTTCTTTCCAGGCGGAGTAGTTATATTTCTGTCCGCCTTTGCGCTTGGGATGTGCACCGTCAAACCATACTTCGTGAATGGGACCATACTCGGTGAGCAGCTCGAACAGTTGGTTCATGAAATATTCATTATAGTCATCAAGCATGAACCGGAAAGTGGTTTTGTTGGCGAACGGACGTCCGGGTACTTCCCGAGGAATGGTGCGCTCGGTGTATGGACTCAGGTTGCCATAGAGACCTTGAGGATGTTCTATCTGGTATAAATCGGCAGGAGAAAGGTATACGCCTAATTTTAATCCGTATTTTTGGCAGGATGCGGAGAGGTCTTTCAGTATATCCCCCTTGCCTTCGCGGAAATCTGTGGACATGATACCGTGACGGGTATAGCGGCTTTGCCATAATACGAATCCGTCATGGTGCTTAGCTGTGAATATGACCATTTTCATGCCTGCCGCTTTCATGGCTTCGCACCATTGGTCGGTATCCAGTTGTTTCAAATCAAAGACGCGGGGATCTTCCATGCCGTTTCCCCACTCCATGCGGGTAAAGGTATTGGGACCGAAATGGATGAAAGCGATGAATTCATTTTTCAAAGCTTCCATTTGCATCGGGCTGGGAACAATATGTGCGGCTTTCTCCATAATGCTTTCCGGGGTGTCTGTACTTTCTATCGCTATCGTGTTTTGGCACGGCAGGGTCAGATCCGGGCGACTCTTCTCGGCACAGGCTGCAAAGAGCATGCCTACGCCGAAAAGACTGCTGTATAAAAAGGTTCTTTTCATCTTTTGTAAATGATTGATGTTATGGTTCATATTATTTTCGAGTAAAAACATAGACATTGCCGCCGAAATCAGTAGCGACCAAGGCGTTTCCGGATGCAGCTACCGAACCGAATACCGGTGAGCCTGTGGCATGTTTCCAAGTGATTTTTCCGGTTGCTTTATCTACTCCATAGATGGTTCCGTCTGATGCGCCTACTGCTATCATCTTACCTGCCAGGACAGGGGTGGTCTCTATGGTGCCCGATACGGGGCGGCTGTAGGGCGAGGTATAAATCAGGGCATCTCCTACGGGGCATTTCCATTTTTCTTCCAGTGTCTGGTTGTCCAAAGCTACCAGTCCCTCTTTGGCTGTACCGAAAATAATCTCTTTATCGGTGAGAAGAGGAGTGGAGGTAACATCTACACTATAAGGTAAGGTCTTGCGGACAATGATTCTTCCGGTCCGGGCTTCCATAATAAAGAAGGCTTTATTGGAAATCAAATAGAGCAGTCCGTTGTGAATCGCTGCCGACGCACCCCGGGTTGCGCAGTCCGTGGTTGCTTGCACTCCAAAGCTTCTTGCCTGTTTTCAGGTCGTTGGCATACAAGGCACTCCATTGAACAGAACCTATCACGACTCCACTGCCTACAGACAGGGTCGTTGTGGTTCCTTCACGCTGGTTCCAGTCGTTATTTCTCCATATCAGTTTTCCGGTCCGTGCTTCAAAGGCCGACAATGCTTTTCCGGTTCCGGCATACACGATTCCCTTGTCGGTAGCCAGTCCTTCAATCAGTCCGGGCAGGCCGTTTACCGGCAGTTGGGTTTTTCCAGCGGAGTGTTCCGCTCTCGCAATCTACGGCATACAGGTTACCCAAAACATCTTGGGCAAATACGATATCATCAGTAATGGCTATTGTATTTTTGATGGAGCTTGCTACCGGATATTTCCATACTATTTTTCCGCTTGCTCCGTCCATGGCATAAATAAAAAGCTTTTCCTTTTAAATCTTCATCTATGGAAGCGGTAAAGATTTTGCCGTTATGTATTAACGGAGAGGACATATAGAGGTTGGCGCCCACATTTCTGACCCATGCCAGCGAAAGTGTGCTGTCCAGTTGGGCGGTAGAGATTCCGGTATGGGCGGCATTTCCTGCCAGGTTGTCCCAATTACCATCTAGTTTTACTGTGGTCTCTCCGGGAAGGTAAACAAAGTTTGTTTCTGTTTTTGTCGTTTCTCCGTTTTTGAATTCTGCCACTACCTGTAAGGTCAGTTTCTTTCCTTTATACTGTTCTTTCAGTGGCATATCGGCACTCCATGTCCAGTCCGAAACCTGGGTCAGCGGTTTGTTTTTCAAGATTGTCCTTGTTCCGTCTGTGCAGGTATAGCTGGCTTTGCGTACGGGCGATACCGAGGAGTAAACATTGGCTGTAACAACGCGTGACGCCGACTCTCCGACGGGTGAGGCGATACATAATTTCTTGTCCAGGTAAGTATAGCGTAACTCGCTGGTAAAGTCTCCCTTGCCGTCTACATGCATGACCCGGTAGGCACTGGTGGAATGGTCAATCCCACCTTTGTCGAGGCTGGAAGTGCAGATGGTATATACGTTGCCCTGTTTCTTTTTGTGGTTGATGTGCCAATGGCCATATATCCAGGCTTTCAGGTTGTATTCGTTCAGGTTGATACTTTCAGTCTTTCCTTTATAAGTGAAGTCGTTTCCGTAAGTCAATATATCATGGTTGAATATATAGATGGGGGTTTCCGGCGAGACATGTGCCAAGTCATTCTTTAACCAACGGCATACATCGTCTTTGGTATATCCCGGGCGGTAATCTCCTCCCGGCATGGGAGTGACGATATAGTGTACACCTGCCACATCGAATGAATAATATACCGGACCATAGTATTTTTCGAAACACTCTTCTCCATATTTCCCTTTTACCAGGTCGTGGTTACCGATGCAATAGAACATGGGTATGTTCATATTTTGGGTATTCATCAGTTCGATATGTTCCTTTAATCCCTTTTCGTAGCAGATGTCGCCGGTATGTATGATAAAAGCCGGTTTTTCATTGGCGGCATATTGGCGGATGTTTTCGGCCCATGCTTCGTTGCCGGTAGTATTGAATATTTCGGTATCCGATACCTGTATAAAACGGTGTGCTCCTTTCTTATCAATGCCTGCCTGATAGGGGATGAGGCCGAAATCGTAATTCCCGGCAGCCGCCGTGATGGGGTGGTAGTGCTTGTCACCGGCTTTGTATCCGGAGGGGAGGGTGATGAAAACAAATCGCTCACGTTCGTGTCCGGGCAGGGTGTACATACCGTTTGCATCGGTTTTTACCACGTTCAGCCCGTCGGATACTTTGACGTCTTTCAGCACTTTTTCTCCTTTATCGAAACTTCCGTTGTGGTTCTTATCCACAAAAACACGCCCGTGGTGGGCGGCGGCAGCCGGAAGCGAAGCTGCCAATAACATTGAAAATATAAATTCTTTTTTCATACCTTTCTTTCCAGATGATTTCTTATTTCTGAGCTTGTTTCCAGCTCTTTTTTAGTTTCTTAGAATCTGATTTTGGCATCCTCAATACTCGAAACCAACGGGAATACACCGATTGAATCGTTCATGTTCAGTTCCTCGGGTGTGGGAGGAAGGAAACCTGCTTTTGTTCCCTTGATATCTGCTTCGTCTTCGGTCAGAGTGACAATGGCATAAAGCGGTTTGTCATAGGTCATGGAATAGTTCAGGATAGGATAACGCTTGTTGATTTCCGCCGGATAACGTTTCTCTGTTTGCGAGGGTTTGTCTATCCATACATACGATGCACTGTTTATCTGTACATAGGTGATACCGTCTATTTTCTTTGTATAGTTGCTGTGATTGTGTCCGCTGAAGGCCAATACCACCTTTTTGAATCCGGCACGCTTGTTTTCTCCGGCAAGGAGTGCATGTACTTCTTTTCCGTTGTTCATAAAGGTATCGATACTTTGGTGAGAGAAGATGATACACTTCTTATCGGTCGATTCCAGGTCTTTTTTCAGCCATTCCATTTGCTCCGGGTCTACGAAGGCTCTCATCTTGGGATTCACATAATAGTTGGCTTTGGAATAGTGAGTGTATTTTTTTCCATCATACAAGTTGTTTCCATCCAGCACGATAAAGTGGAAGTCTCCTTTGTCGAATGAGTAATAGCGTCCGGGCATTTTCATTCCTGCTACGTACTCATCGGGAGTATAAGCATCCATGTCGTGATTGCCGATGGTGTGATATTTGTCTCTCGGAAAACTGTTCCAGATGTCATGAAACACTTGATTGGCACTGTCCAGACGACAGAAGTCACCCAGCTCTATGATGAAGTCTGCATTGGCGTCTTGGGCGGCACGTACAAAACTGCTTAATCGTTCTTTTCCGTCCGGGACATCTTGTGCGTGGAAGTCGGATGCGATGGCGAATGTGACTGTTTTCTCTTGCTGGCTGCAACTGCAAAAGCAGGCAGTGCATAACATTAAAAAGAGTGCGATGAGGTTGTTCTTTTTCATTGTGATATATTTAGCTATTTGTTATACAATCAAAGCCGTCCGCCAACAGGTTTTTGGTTTTTATACCTGTTGTGCGGATATCGGCTCATTTATTTTCTTAATTTTTCCACCACTTGTTTTGAACCAGGTTGTTATTCAGTGTAATATCATCTATTGCTATCGGAGAGTAATAATATTTGGGCTCTTCGAACTTGAATTTATTTACCTGTGCTTTCAGACGGATATATCCTTTGTCTCCCTCGGTCAGCTCAATGGTATGTCCTTCCAGGGTATAGACAGTTACCTTTTCTCTTTCTTCCTGAGGAAGGTTGTCTGCTTCCGCTTTGTTTCTGACAAACGCGACATCCGGTTGTCCGTCGCCTGTAATGTCATACATTCCCATGCCCGGGATATATGCTCCTTCGGGTGCTTTTTCCATTAGTTTTCCACAGCCCCACCGCATCAGGTCGTTGTAGCGGAATCCTTCACAGGCCAGCTCGATACGGCGTTCACGGCGTATTTCCAGAACGGCTCCCTTTTGGGTGGAAGATACATTGGGATAACGCGTGTCCTGTACAGGGTCAATGTTTGCCAGCCAGTCAGCCAGCGAAGCTTCCGGTACACCGGCGCGTTTCCGAATCAGGTTGATGGAAGCGTCTATGTCTTCTTGTGTCAGCGTACCCAATTCGGCTTTTGCTTCGGCATAAATCAGCAGTATTTCGGCGTAGCGGAAGATGGGGAGGTCGGTATAGCTTTTATTCCATGAAATCTGGTCGTATGTGCGGGGGTCAAACTTGATTTGTGCATAACCTCCGGCATCCATGTTGGTGCGGTGGGGACTGCTTTCGTTGGCTTTCTGATATCCGGGCCACATGAAGGTCTGGCGCAAGCGCGGGTCGCGGTTTTCAAAAATCTCCAGGTATGTTTTGGTCTCGTATCCCGGGACGGTGTGGAAAGGTTTCGTCTCGTTTCCGTCAATCACCAGGTAGTCTTCCATCAAGTCGCGCGAGAGTCCATGGTAAACGTCACCGATTTGCTGTGCATTATGCATGCGTCCCAATGCCTTGTCGTAATCACTTACCAGAATCATTTCCGGATTGCTGGTCAGATTCAGGCTGCAAAACAGGGATTCGTATGCTTCCAAATCATTTTCTTTCACTTCTGACAGGCTGTATGTACCGTCCATCAGTTGGGATGCTGCCGAAACGGCGATATTCAGGAATCGGTCTGCATCATTCAGCTCCAGCTCCGGGTGGTATTTTCTGAATGTTCCTTCGTTCAAGGCTATTCTGGCTTGAAGTGCCAAGGCTGCATTTTTGAAGATACGGGTCTTGCTTGTTCCGGCTTTCATGTTTTTTACGGCAAAGTCCAGATCGGCCATAATGGAGTCTACGACCAGTTTACGGGGGTCTTGTGTTTTATACAGTTCTTCTGTGTCGGTGGTTTGCAAATCTGTGCTATACCAGGGCACGTCCGAGTATGATTTAACTTTATCGTAATAGAGTTTGGCACGGAACATGCGGGCCAGACCTATGTAGTGATTGATTTCTGCTTTGTCACCTTTCACATTTCCGGTACGTGCAAGCATAAAATTAACTTTGCGGATATCTCCCCAAGACCAAGTGCCCCAAGTTTCAGGCGAGCGGGTACCGCTTAGCAATTCGTAAGTGGAGCTGCTCTCTTTTGTACAGCATATTGTCTGATACGGCATCCCAGTAAGAGCACCTAGGTATCCATACATACCATTGGTATACGATTCCAAATCTCCGGGGTTTTGGAAGAAGACTTTTTCAGTAATGGATGTTTCCGGAAAACGATCCATGAAGGAGTCATTGCAACTGCTTAATACATTCAGCAGGCCGAGACCTAAAACGGTGGTATATAATTGTTTTTTTGTTGATTTCATACGATTCTGCTTATTTAAAATGTTACATTAAGACCAAAGGAGTAAGAGCGTTGTAGAGGATATTTCTGTCCTCCCAGTCCTTCCGGGTCTACTTTATAGTGTTTATACAAGCCTGAAATGGTAAACAGGTTATCACCGGAGAGGTAAATTCTTACACGATTGATACCGATTTTATTCATCCATTGTTCAGGTAGCGTATAACCTAAAGTGACGTTTTTCAAACGCATATAAGAAGCGTCTTGCAGATAACGAGTTTGTGGCAGACCGGCTTCTTTGGACGATGATTCGGCTACATATCCTTTCAGACGGGGGAAGTAGCCATCGGGATTTTCTTCGGTCCAGCGGTCATAATAGTTCCCTACGGTAATATTGGTCCAGGGCTGTGCATAAATTCCCCAAAAATACAAGTCGCCTGATGGGTTATAGTCTTTCTTGCCTACACCTTGCAGGAAGAGACTGAAGTCAAATCCATTCCAACTTCCACTTGCTGTAAAACCATAAGTATAGCGTGCTCTTGAATTACCGATTATTCTCAAATCGCCATGGTCATCTAGTGTGTTGGCACCTCTGTATACTTCTCCGTCACCATCCAGGTCGGCGAATTTCAAGTCTCCGGGGGCTATTGGGCGTGAACTCGGATAAGAAGCCAGCTTCGACTGGTCAGCATGGTTGTCAATATCTTCTTGTGAAGTAAAGAATCCTAAAGTGGTGTAACCCCATATTTCTCCGATTTCCATGCCTTCATACTTACTGCTTAAAGTCCCGGTTGTATTTTGGAATTTAGTGATGTAAGCACGGCTGTCGGCTAAGTTAAATCCTAATTGGTAATCAAAGGGTTTACCGGCTAACTTAAACTGGTCTTTCCATCCCAAGGTGATTTCCCAACCTTCAGTCTTTAGATCGGCCGTATTTTCCTTTGGAACAGAAGTTCCTAATACGTTGGGTAAAGGTTCTCCGGAAGTTAACATATCTGTGGTGCGACGCACATAGTAGTCTCCGCTGAAGGTCAGTCGGTTGTTGAGGAAGTTCATGTCCACGGCGATGTTGGAGGTGGAAACCTTTTCCCAAGTCAATGCTCCGGAAACCAGTCCGGGTACGTCTACATATACCGGTTGTTTTCCGTCAAGTATTTGAGATATCTTTCCGGAACCCATTGTCGATATATATTCATAAGCACCTACATCCTGATTTCCCAGTACACCATAAGAATAGCGCACTTTAAGGAAGCTGAATATGTTTTCGAGGGGCTTGAAGAATTTTTCTCTGGAGATGACCCATGCAGCCGAACCCGACGGGTTGAAGACAAAGCGCGAATCTTTAGGGAAACGTGAAGTGCCGTCGTATCGTCCGTTGAATTCTACAATATACTTGTTGTCGAATGTATAATTGAAACGGGCATATCCTCCCCGCAGTGCCCAGGTGCTGATGGATTCACTGACAGACATATCGCCTGTAGCGAGTCCCGGTGTGGGAAGGGAACTGGAGATTAGCTCTTTACGTCCTAATTGAACGTTTTCATAACGATATTCCTCTTGATTGAAACCGGCAATGACGGTGATGTCATGTTTTTCATCGAATGTCTTGTTGAAGGTGGCATAAGCATCAAAAGTCAAGCGTTTTGTCTCATTGGATTGGGTATAGGCGCTTGTTACTTCATTGAAATATTTAGGTGCTACTTCAGGACCGTCATAGTAGGCTACCGGCAGATAATGCCATCTGTTTCTATTTTTATCGAAGTTATAAGAGAAGCTTCCGTTTACGAATAATACATCTTTTATAATGTCCAGGCGGGTTGAAAACTGTGTCTTTACGCTGGTACCTTGTTCAGATGCGCGTCCTCCATCTTGCATCACTCAAGGACTTGGGCTCCTTTTTTAGTCCATGAACCATCAGGGTTTTCCAACAGTTCCAATGGGCTGATACGGTTGATTTCCCAAAAATAGCTTGAACCTAATGAGCTGGGACGTTCATAGTCTTTTATGATAAGGCTGGTATTGTTGGAGATGCTCCAGAAATCGGTAATTTTGAAGTCCAGCTTTGAACGCAGGTTATAGCGGTTGAATTTATCAGGGTTGTATTTCAGCATACCGTCTGTAAAGTTATATCCGGCAGAGAAGTAGTAGTTTACTTTTTCCGTTTTTCCCGAGATATCTACGTTATGGCTCATTGAGAAGCCGGTCTTTTTATAAGCTTCATTTACCCAATCTGTGTCTCCGAAGTAACTATATGTGCCATTAGGGTTTAGGAAATAAGGGGAAACTGATGGGTCTTCCGATCTTTTTTTGGCATATGCCAGTTGCTCTTCATTGAACAAATTATACAAGGGGCGTCCCATGATGTTTTTGGTTTCGGCCACGATGTATGGGTCGGTAATCACTTCCGGCATTTTTGTATTCTGTCGGAAAGAGAAGTTGTTGTTGTAGTGAATGACCGGTTTGTCTGACTGGCCGACTTTGGTAGTCACTAAGATGACACCGTATGCTGCGCGTGAGCCATAGATGGCAGAAGAGGCAGCATCTTTTAGCACGGAAATGCTGGCGATGTCGTTACTGTTCATGTGGTTTAGAGTCCAACTGTCCGAAATAATACCGTCAATGACCACTAGCGGAGAGCCACCGTTCAAAGAAAGTGACCACGAATGTTGAAAGAAGGTGCATCGTCTGCCTTACCACTGCCAATTGTTACATTCAGGTTGGCAACTGTTCCCTGCAAAGCTTGTCCCACATTGGTGACGGGGCGGTCTTCCAACTGTTTGGTCGAAACGGTGCTTACAGCACCCGATAGATTGACTTTTTTCTGAACACCGTAACCGATAACTACCACTTCGTCAAGTACTTCAGTGTCTTCGGTCAGTGTGATGTGCATCGGCTTGCGAAGCATTACTTTTAATACTTGATTCTTATAGCCTATATAGGAAACTTCCAAAGTTGATTTCTCTGACTGAACTGTCAGCGTGAAGTTTCCATCGATATCTGTAATTGTGCCTTTACCTGTTTCTTTTTTTTCTATGATTGTGGCACCAATCACAGGTTCTCCCTTCGTATCTACAACTTTACCTTTTACAGTATTGTTTTGTTGTACTACATTGGCAGTTTCATAGGTAGAGACAGGGACGCCGGTGGCATTGGCTATTCCCGGTAATAAGCAGAAAAAGGACAAGGCGCATGTTTTTATAATGCCGGAGGTCTTGGGAGCAGAAAGCTCGAATAATCTCATGTCCTGTAACCGTTTGATTCTAGATTTGTTTTTCATAACTATTTTAAGATTTTAAATTGTTCTCTGCGGTCTTAGCATTTTAATGTGATAGATGACTGATTCTCTATCTTTTGAATGGTTTGTATCTCTGTTTTTTTATTGTAGTTTTTAATTTTATTTTTCACTTTATTAGGATGATGCAAAGTAATTGAAAATGATGGGATGCATCAATAAACGATTCAGATAAAGGATAGTCTTAAATCGATATAGGTCTTAAATTGTAGTTGGCAGGAACTGCTTTGGGAGGGATTTCTGCAAGAAAATAAATATTATAGAGATCCAATATCTGGATTCACAGCTTCATTTTACTTGGCTACAAGTGCTATGGAAATAAATGTGGAATTCAGTAATTATTTATTTGCGGGTTAGGCTGGTATAACATAATGGTATAGAGTAACTAATGTTTCCGGTTAGACTCTTTGTAGGTTTGTGGGGTGAGTCCGGTCTGCTTTTTGAATAACTTAATGAAATACGAGTAATTGTCATATCCCAGTGTGTAGGCTATTTCCTTGATGGCAAGGTCTTTGGTGATGAGAAGTAGTTGTGCTTTCTCTATTTTCTTTTTGACGATATACTGTAAGGGGGTTGTTTTCATTTCGCTTTTGAACAGGCGGATGAAGTGGTCTTTCGAAAGGCAGGAAAGTCCGGCCAAAAGTATCAATGTCAATGTTTTTGTCTATATTCTTACGTATAAAGTTGACTACATTAATGATACGGTTGTCGCTGCTGGAGTCTTTGGGTTGTGCGTCTTTTAAGAAGCGAGAGATTAGCATGTAGATGATGCCTTTGGAGGCTACTTTATTATGAAAAGCTTTCTGTTTGTTTTTTATGATATTTTGTATCAGGGTAGGGGTATTGTCGTAAGTAGAGGATTGGAATGTGGAAGCTGAATAGCGGGATTCATTTCATGTAATAGTTTGATCAACTCCAAATCCAGTGGGCCGGCCGGAACTTCAGTGGGGAAGTCCAAATCTTCCAAGATACTGGTGGCGGAAGAATGGTCTTCGTAAATGTGCAGATAGTAATGTTCAAAATCTCCTTCACAATGACAATTGTGACAGGTAAATGCAGGAATAATATATAAGTGGTGGGGAGAAAGTGTTATGGTTCGGTCGGGAAGAGTTACTTCTGCCATACCTTTTGTTACATAATAGATACGAAAAAACGGGCTGTTTACCTCTGTCCAGTTCAGTCGGAATGATGAATCGCATAGCCGATATTAAGTAGCAGAGGATGAAATGTGTCTGTTTCCTGAAGTATGTCCATAGGGTTATTTAAACAGTTATTTTGTACAAAAGTATAAAAAAATATCGATTTTATATTATTTGTGGCGGATTTATTGCTACTGATTGTCTTTTCTTTTTAAAGGATGTATCAGAGTTGGCTGGAGTATGATGTGGTGTGTTTTTAAGACTTTTACTGTTAGAAGGGCAAAAAGGGACAGATATACGGTAATATTTTTTTGTTTTGAAAAACCGTAAATGCTGTCCCTTGTTTATGAGAATGTGTGTGAAGCCGGGAAATGCTATGCTTTTTGAGGATAATACAGGTTTTTATCAGTCATTTTTTCGAGTACTTCATGCAGGTAGCGTGCAGATTCCCATTTGGCCATAGGCAGGTCGTGGAGCAGACAGTTACCGCAGTCTTTAGGGGTGGTACCCGGCACTTCACCTTCAAATTCGGCAACGAAGCGGAAGGTTTCTTGCATCAATTCTACAATGTCTTTTGATTCCAAGTCACCTTTCATCAGTAAATAATTGCCAGTGAGACAACCCATCGGTCCCCAATAGACAATTTTGTCACCCCATACAGGATGGTTACGCAGGAAGGTGGCGGCCAGGTGTTCGATGGTGTGCAATGCTCCCTGACCCAAGGCGGTTCGCGGTTGGGCTCTTTCATTCGGATGTCGAAAGTAGTTACGGTGTCGCCTCCTACTTGGTCTTTTCTTGAGACATAAATACCGCGCAAAAGACGGATGTGGTCGATGGTAAAACTGGGTATTGTTTTCATATT
>VOFK01001605.1_pt1 | contig 41077 bp, 55 predicted proteins | sample 5384121 | NCBI WGS metagenome assembly VOFK01 (sample SAMN12384730, study PRJNA508395) | human gut metagenome | isolation source: healthy gut J | host: Homo sapiens | reverse complement strand
CTCCGTAGCGTTCAGTTACGGCCGCTGTGCTGCACCTCATGTTCTCGACCAGCCGACGGTATGGGCGATCGAGCGGCGCGGGGACGGGCGGGTGATGGGCTCGATCGGTCTGATCGCGGACAGTGCGCGGCACGAGTACGGCTCAGTGCGCTCGGTCGGTTATTCGCTCGGCACGGCGTACTGCAGGGCGGGGGCTGCTGACCGGGCGCTTCGCGCGGTCGTCACGGAATACGGCTTTGAAAGGATGTCGCTCGACCTCATTTCCGCGACTGCTACCCGGATAATGCGCGCTCGCGTGATATCGAAAGTGCGGTTTTGCGTATGAGGGCGAGGCTGCACCGTGCGGAAAGCTGCTGTGGAGACGGCAGTGCCGCGACCATCTGCTTTATCTGCCGCACGAAGTCTTGCGAAAGGCAAAATACAAAAAAAACTTACATTTTTTCTGCGAAATGTATTGCTTTATAATTATAATAAACAGAATGTTATTTTTTGTGTTGCTACGAGGAGTTTATCATGTATCAAGCTTGAGGGGACTATATCGTTTACGGTACGAGGAACCGGCGTGGACGCGTGGACAGCCGTCGCCAGCCCTTCGAGGATGAAGCCGGAGATCGGCAGTATTACCCCTTGTTGTTTCCCGTTACGAGGCACGGGGACCATCTATATTCCATTGAGACTCGCCGGTTTTCATGCCCCAGTCATCTCGAGGGAGCAGGCTGAGACACTTTTTGTGCGTGATATTCCAATATCGGGTCGATCATTTCACGACCGTGCCGTCTGTCGAGCGAGCACTATCCAAAGGGTGCGCAGAGCCATGACTGCGGGGATCTGGTGCAGCTCATCAGACGGTCTACGCAAAGAGCAGGCGCAGCGACCGCCGGCTGAGTCAGGTCGATCAGCGTTACCGCAAGCGCGCGGAGGAGCTGCTGCACGGCGAGCTTCCAATCGGTGGCGCTGGGGATTCCGTTTCACGAGGTTCCGGCGTTACATAGAGGTGTGATCGGCAAGCCGGGGAAGAGGACGAAGAAGGCGGCGCCTGCCGCGGAGGCTTCCGCAGAGGAAGAATAAGCGCCGCCGTCTGGCGGCGGAGAAACGGTGTCCGGCGGGAGCAAAGGGCAAGGGCACCGAATGGTTTTCCTCTTATTGAATCTTTCCTTTGCGCTGACACATCGGAGATGTGCAGCAAGCTGGGAACGCAGGGGGGCGCGGTTCGAGGCGTCCACGGGGTGATTGCGGGACATTGCCGCCTAATTTTGCGTGATCTGCAGCGCTGCCAGTGCGCGGCCATTCGGTGCAGGGGGCGATTGCCCGTCGCTGCGAAAAAAAATAGTGCAGGGGCTTTTTGCTTTGCTGCTGCGAATAAAAAGGGACAGGCGACCTTCAATCTGGATAAAGTCTGTTTTTCATCCCTTCAAAAAGCGTTTGCTGCGCAAAACGCATGAGCTGTTTCCTCAAACAAATATTTAATGAGGCAACCGGGGGGCGTGTACCTCGGTTTTCCTTAGGGAGAAAGTTTCCGTATGGGGAACTTTCGGACGTCCGTTTTGCGAAGTCAAAACACCGATTAATCGGAGAAAAAACGTTAGTTTTCGACAGTCTAAAGGGACTTTCACAGGCAGTCCCTTTCTTAAAAACTGTGGTTTCGCGACGGTTTAGATGCTGATTTCCATGACCTGATCGCGTGCCGGGCCGACGCCGAGCATGGTGATCGGGCACTCGATGATGCGCTCGAGCTCCCCGATATATGCCTGAACGGTCGCGGGCAGCTCGTCGAGCGGCAGTTCGTGATGTCCTCGGTGAAGCCGTCGAATTCCTCATAAACCGGCTCGCAGTCAACGAGATCCATGAAGTTCGCCGGGAACTCCGGTAACGGTCTCGCCGTTCTTCCCGCTTGTGAGCTACGCAGACCTTGACGGCCGCCGCAGCGGGTCGATCTTGTTGATGACAACGTCAGTCAGGCCGTTTACGCGGACAGCATAGCGTGCAACGACAGCGTCGAACCAGCCGGTACGGCGCGGACGGCCAGTAACGGTACCGAAACCCGCCTGCATTGCGGATATGGTCGCCGGTCTCATCTCGGTCGGGGGCAGGCGCTTCGCCGACACGGGTGGTGTGGGACTTGAAGATGCCCATGATCTTGTCGATCGCGGTCGAGTGAAGCGATGCAGCGGCCGCCTGCGACCGCGGATGGGACGAGGTGACATACGGATAGGTGCCCATGTCGAGGTCGAGCAGGTGCCCTGCGCGCCTTCGAGAGCAACTTCCTTGCCGGCCTTGCCGGCATGACGGCCTCGTGGGCGTCATAACGGTGGTATCGCGCGTACCATCAGGCACTGAACGGTCTCGCGGAAGCCTGTACTCTTCGATGATCGCGTCTGCATCGAGGCAGCTCGCCGCCGTAAACGCCGGTGATCACGCGGTTCTTACGCGCGCAGACCTCGCCGGATGACCTCTTCGAAAGCGTTCTGTCGATGAAGTCGTGCATGCGGATGCCGCTGCTCGGATTTATCCATGCGGGTAAGATGCCCGCTTCTTGGTGGTGCCGATGGCGGTGCCTTCCTTGGCCTTCTCCGCCTCGCTCAGCGCATCAAGCTCAGATGCCACGGCATGATGCAGTGGCAGCGCGTCGATGAACAACTGTCGGTCGAAACGCCCTTGTCGTGCGAGCCATCGATCTCGCCGGGGAGACTGCCTTCGGGTTGACGACAACGCCCGGATGAAATCACACTCCGGATACAGGATGCCGGACGGAATGAGCTGTAATTTGTACTTTTTCGCCGCCTGCAACGACGGTATGGCCGGCATTGTTGCCGCCCTGGCTGCGCACGACAAGATCAGCGCGCCTGCGAAAATATCAATGAACTTGCCACTTGCCTTCGTCGCCCCACTGAGCGCCGAGAATAACCTTGCCTGGCATGAGGTTTCCTTCCTTTCTATATGGGACGTAGATTTATCCGTCATACATGATAAAAAGTATAGCATGAACCACAAGGGTTTCAACCTGTTTTTGCACGTTTTTTACGTCTTGTAAAGGCGGCACTGCGTTGTAAAATATCTATAACAGAAGGTGTTGCTGCGACACAGGACGGCGCACCCGGTAAGGGGTTCGTTTTATTATGCATTATCTGTGGATAACGCGGCGACGACCGCGTACTTGCCAGGCCGCCGAAGCGGCAGTGCACGCGATACTCCGAGGAATTCGGCAATCCGTCGAGCCTGCACCGCATGGGTCTCAGGCGTCACATCTGCTTTCCGGGGACAGCCAAACGCAAAACGGTTTGCCTCTGCGCTCGGCTGCCCTGCCCGAGGAAGTCTATTTCACCGCCTGCGGCACGGAGGCACGAATATCAGCCTGCACGGCGCGGCGCATCTCAACCGCCACAAAAAGGGCCAGCGCATCATCGTGACTGAGATCGGCACGCCGCGACCATCAACACCCGCAAAAGCAGCTCGCGGACAGCGGCTTTGATGTGGTATTCCTCGCGCCCGACGCGACCGGCCACATCACGCCCGAGGTGCTGAAAGCGGCTTGACCGAGAGATACCATTCTTCTCTCCGCCGGCTGGTCAACAACTTGAATCGGCACGGTGCAGCCAGTCCGAGCAGCTCGAAGAGAAAAGCTGCTCAAGGCCAGCCGCCAAAGGCGCTGTTCCATATTGATGCCGTACAGGGTCTTTGCCGTGTACGCCTGACGCCGAAAAAAATGGAACTGCGACCTGATGAGCGTTTCCGGCCACAAAATCGGCGCACCCAAGGGCATCGGTGCGCTGTACGTCAAAAAAGGGTCTGCGCCTGCCGCCGCTCACGTTCGGCGGCGGTCAGGAAAAGGCATGCGCCCCGGTACCGAGGCCGTGCCGAATATTGCCCGCATTTGCCAAGGCGTGCGAGATTCGCATGGCGCATTTCGACTTGAGGATTACGCCCATGTGCAGGAGCTGGCCGACTACCTCAAGCAGCAGGTCAGCGCCGAGCTGCCGGATGCCGCCATCAACGGCGAGGGGCGACATTCCGCATGTTGTCAATCTTTCCATGCCCGGCTGCAAGAGCGAGGTCATGCTGCATGTACTCGAGGGGGACGAGGTTTACATTTCCAGCGGCTCAGCCTGCTCCAAGGGCAAGCAGAGCGGTGTGCTCAAGGCACTCGGTCTGCCGAAAACGCGCACGGACAGCGCGCTGCGCGTTTCGTTGCTCCGTTCAACACAAAGGAAGATGTAGACGCATTCATCGCAGCGGTCAAGAAAGGCGCAAAAATGTTCGACGTTAACCGTTAGAAACGTGGACGGAGGTGCGAGTTATGAAGAAATCGTATGTTTTCAACACCCTCATCTGCTGCGGCTGCACCGCACTGATTTTCCTGCTGCACTTTATTGTGTATGGCGGTGTGCTGCTGAAAAAGTCCGGGCTATACCGGGCTGTTCTGCGCCGTCTGGATCGCGCATGCTGCCGGCTATTCCGGCACGCTGGAGCCGAAGATTCGTCCGCATACCGCTGTGCGCGTTCGTCTGTGGCAACTGCTGTACTGCATCCTTTTCGGCAGCGTTCTGTTCGTCACCATCGTGGAACCGTATGACGTTCTGTGCTGGTTCTGCGTGGTATACGGCGTGGTTTGCGTCATTTTCTTCCTTCGCAAAGGAGATAACGGCGCGGAACCGTGGACTGCGACGTTCATGATGCTCTGGATGCTGCTCACACTCGGCGCGTTTCTACTGATCGTGCATCCGATCACGGTGTCGCAGGCACGCAATCTGGTCGAGCAGGCCGGTTACACTGACCTGTACCGTTTTCAGTCCGTTGACTGGGACGCGATCCGGTTCGCGCAGGTGATAAACAATGATACGGAGATTATCGGCTGCACCATGCCGGAGGAAAAAAGATCCGCTCGGCTGGTACGGTTTCCGCGCCTTCAAAGACGGAGAAAGATACTGCGTGATCGTTTCGGCGGCACGCGGACAGATTGAAGTACAGGAAAAACAAGGAGAATAACATGGAATACAAAAACCATCACCCGGCCGGACGGCTCGCAGAAGCTCGCCGTATATGACGGGGAAATGCCGCTTCTGGATGGAGGGCATTTACGACAGCCTGCCGGAGACCGCGGAAAAAGCGCGCGGAGGAGTGCAGTCTGCCGGTCAAAATTGACCGCCGCGCGGACGGCACGGTGAGCGTCGGCACGCAGTCGCTCGTACCGTGGGAGACCGATTACGGCAAGCTGGAAATGATGGCCGACGTTTACCTGAACTATCTGGCGCAGGTGTTCAACCTGCCGGATGACGGGTTCGTCAGAACAAAGCTGGCGTTCGGTGGCGAGAGCGCGGAACACGACGGCGTGATGACCGCTGAGGAACGGGAAACCGTCCGATAATATCAAAAAAAATCACCATTAAGGAGACAATAAATGAAAGAAGTATTACTGCTCAAGTGCGGCGAGAACGTGCTCAAGGGTCTCAACCGAAAGACCTTCGAGGACCGTCTGCTGAAAAAACCTCAAGCGCCGCATGGCGCACGTTGCGGACTGCGAGATTTCCATGCGTCAGTCGGTCGTTTATGTGGAGATCCCGGACGACGCAGACGCAGACGCCGTCATGGAATGCGCAAGCCGTGTTTCGGCTTCGCGACCATCTCCCGCGCGGCGGTCTGCCCGGAAAAAGACGCTCGAGAGCGTCATTGCGACCGCAAAGGACTATCTCGCGGCCAATTTCGCGGCGGCAAAGACCTTCAAGGTCGAGACCAAGCGCGGCGACAAGAAGTTCCCGATGACCTCGACCGAGATCAGCCAGCGTCGGCGGCGACGCTCGCCGACCTGTTCCCGGAGGTTCGTCCGGATATGCACCATCCCGATCTTGTCGTCAATGTCGAGATGCGCGAAAGTATGCCTTCGTTCATGCAGGCCCGGTCCCGGGCGCAGGCGGCATGCCGATCGGTTCCGGAACGGCCGCGCGGCGCTGCGCTCTCCGGCGGCATCGACTCTCCGGTCGCAGGCTGGATGATGGCCAAGCGCGGTCTGGGCTTGTCGGCATCCACTTCTTCAGCTATCCGTATACCTCCGAGCGGGCCAAGGAAAAGGTGCTCGAGCTCGGCCGCAAGCTGACCGCATGGTGCGGCCGCATGAGCGTCATGGTCGTGCCGTTCACGAAAATTCAGGGAGGAGATCCGCGACAAGTGCCACGAGGAGCTGTTCACGCTCGTCATGCGCCGCTTCATGATGCGCATTGCGGAGAAGGTCGCGGTCGAGTACGGCTGCGGCGCGCTTCATCACCGGCGAGTCGCTCGGTCAGGTCGCGAGCCAGACCATGCCGGCGATGGCCGTCACCGGCGCGGTATGCGAGCTGCCGGTATTCCGTCCCTGCATCGGCATGGACAAGGAGGAGATCATCCGCATCGCGCGAAAGATCGACACGTTCGAGACCTCGATCCTGCCGTATGAGGACTGCTGCACCGTCTTTACGCCCAAGCACCCGAACACCAAGCCAAAGATGCCGAAGATTCTCGAGGCGGAGAGCAATCTGGATGTGGAGACGCTCGTGGACGAGGCGGTCAAGGGCGTGGAGATTGTACACCTGCCGTGAGAAAAGTCTAAGGGGACGCTGTCCCCCTTAGATACCGATTTGGTTCCCGAGGAAACCAAATCGGATAACCTCGTCCGCACGGCGGACGAGGCCGCCGCCCGCGGCGCGGGCAGAACTAAAAGCGCGGCAGAGCTGCGCTTTTTATCGAAATCATATGGCGGCGCGTGCGCGCGCTGCCGATACCCAGAAATTACAGTGAACGCAGAACTTATTGCAGTCGGAACGGAGATCCTGCTCGGCGACATCGTGAACACGGATGCGCAGCTGATCTCGCAGGGGCCTTTCCGAGCTGGGCATCAACGTATTTTTATCAGACGGTCGTCGGCGACAATCCGGCCCGTCTGCGCCATGTCATCGAGACCCGCGCGCGACCGTGCGGACATCATCATCACCACCGGCGGCCTCCGGACCGACGCTCGACGATCTGACCAAGAGAGACCCTTGCGACGGTTTTCGGCAAGAAAATGGCGCTGCATCAGCCGTCGCTCGACCGTCTGACCGAGTTTTTTCAACAAGATTGGCCGTGAAATGACCAAAAACAACGAAAAACAGGCGTGGCTGCCCGAGGGCTGCACCGTGTTCACCAATCTCTGGGGCACGGCGCCCGGCTGCGCCTTTGAGGCCTACGGCAAGCGTTCTCATGCTGCCCGGTCCTCCGCGCGAGTGCAACCCGATGTGGAAGGAATGCGCGATGCCGTATCTGTACAAGCTGGCGGGCGGCTGCATCGTTTCGCACAACATCCGCGTATTCGGTCTGGGCGAGAGCAGCATGGAGCACATCCTGCACGACATGATGGAGAAGAGCAAGAACCCGACCATCGCGCCTTACGCAAAGACGTCCGAGTGCTTCGCGCGCGTCACCGCCAAGGCGGACACGACCGAGGAGTGCGAGAATCTGCTCGAGCCGGTGGTCAGGGAGATCGTCGAGCTGCTCTGCGACGACGACGTATACGGCGTGGATGTCGACTCGCTCGAACAGGTCGTCGGCGACGGCCTGCGTGCGAAGGGTCTCAAGCTCGCTGTCGCGGAAAGCTGCACGGGCGGCCTGCTCTCCAAGCGTATCACGGATATCCCCGGCTGCTCGGACTATTATCTGGGCGGCGTGTGCTCCTACGCCAACGAGGTCAAGATGAATGTGCTCGGCGTCAGGAAGGAAACGCTCGACACGGTCGGCGCAGTCTCCGCAGAGACCGCAGAGCAGATGGCGGCGGGCGGGCGAGGCGCTCGGCGCGGATATCGGCGTGGGCATCACGGGCATCGCGCCTGGGCGGCGGCACTGAGGGAAGCCGGCCGGTCTGGTCTATATCAGCGTGTGGTACAACGGAAAGTTCTTCACGCGCAAGACCAATTCCTCCCTTCGGCCGCGACCGCGTCAGAATGCGAGGCAGAGCACGGCGCTCGATCTGATCCGCCGTCATATTTTATAAACACTTTGTCGGTAATTTGGTTTTCTCGACATTTCCCGGCAAACACTGTGTAAACAAAAAATAAAAAAAAGTCCGGTGATTGTGTAAAAATTGCTGGACTTTTCTTTTTTGTTACGTTATACTGGATATGTCTAAAGAGGAAAAAGGGAACTGCTGAGAAACTGGAAAAAACGGAAAATGTTTCCAAATCCACTGCTCCGGCAGAGAAAATAAAGGGAGAATGCGGTAGCCAGGGAAGAAATCACATCCCCAAGCCATAGAAAGCGCCAGCGAGCTTTTCTACTCGGGCAGGGGATTGCCGAGCTTATGACTATGGGGCGCACCCCCTTCGTGCAGGACGGCGAGCAGGGATACCTGTTCCCGTATACGCGCCGGAGGCGGCGAATGTGTCGGTCATGGGTGAGTTCAACGGCTGGGACCGGGAAGCCGATTACATGACCCGCGACGAGCAGGGCATCTGGGAGAAATTTATTCCGAATATCGCGGAATATACCGCGTACAAGTACAGCGTGTGGGCCAAATCGGGCGACGTGTTCGACAAATCCGACCCCTACGGCTTCCATTTCGAGACCCGGCCGGGCAACGCCACCAAGGCGTATGATATCGGCGGCTACGAATGGCGCGACGACAGCTGGCCCAGTGGCGCAAAAACCACCTCGCCGTATTCCAGTCCGGTCAACATCTACGAGTGCCATCTCGGCTCGTGGAAGATGCACGAGGACGGCAACTTTTCCTACCGCCAGCTCGCGGACGAGCTCGTTCCCTATGTCAAGAAATGGGCTACACGCATATCGAGTTCATGCCGCTGACCAGAGTACCCGTTCGACGGCTCGTGGGGCTATCAGGTCATCGGCTATTTCGCCGCGACCAGCCGCTACGGCACGCCGAAGGATCTCATGTACCTGATCGACAAGGCGCATCAGGCCGGTCTCGGCGTCATCATGGACTGGGTTTCACTTTCCGAAGGACGGCTGCGGTCTGGTCAGTTCGACGGCTCGCATCTGTACGAGTATGCCGATCCGCTCAGGATGGAGCACAAGGAATGGGGCACGCGCGTGTTCGACTATGGCAAGACCTCGACGCGAAAACCTGCTGTTCTCGTCCGCGATGTTCTGGATTGAGAAGTTCCATGGACGGCCTGCGCGTAGATGGAACGCGGTCGCGTCCATGCTGTATCTGGACTACAACCGCCAGAATGAATGGCGGCCGAACATCCACGGCGGACGCGAGAACCTCGAAGCGGTCGACTTCCTGCGCCTGCTCAACGAGTACATACTGACCGATCATCCGGACGTCATGATGATCGCGGAGGAGTCCACCGCGTGGCCGATGGTCACGAAACCCGGCTATGACGGCGGTCTGGGCTTCAACTTCAAGTGGAACATGGGCTGGATGAACGATATGCTGTGCTACTGCTCGGCCGACCCGTTCTTCCGCAAGGACATGCACGACAAGATCACGTTCTCGTTCATGTATGCCTTCTCCGAAAACTATATCCTGCCGCTCTCGCATGATGAGGTCGTGCACGGCAAGTGCTCGCTCATCGGCAAGATGCCGCCCCCGTATGAAAACCAGTTCGGCGGTCTGCGCGCGCGCTGTACGGCTATATGGCCGCGCATCCGGGCAAGAAGATGCTGTTCATGGGCGGCGAGTTCGCGCAGTTCTCCGAGTGGGCGTATCAGCGCGGCCTGGACTGGATGCTGCTCGATTATCCGGCGCACCGGCAGATGCAGGCCTACGTCAAGGCGCTCAACCATTTCTATCTGGAAACGCCGCAGCTCTGGGAGCAGGACACCGACTGGCACGGCTTCGAGTGGATCAGCCACGAGGACAACCGCAACAACATCATCGCCTTCCGCCGCATCGCGAAGGACGGCTCGGATATTGTCGCCGTTGTCAACTTCTCTCCGGAGGAGCAGCCGGAATACCGCATCGGCGTGCCGATCATGGGCACCTATGAGGAGATCTTCACCTCGGACAAGTCCGAGTTCGGCGGCAGCGGCATCACAAACGGCAAGGTCAAGACCGACAGCAAGCCGCTGCACGGTCAGGAGCAGTCCATCAATATTAAAATCCCGCGCTTCGGCGTGCTGTTCTTCAAGGGCAAGCCTAAGGCAAAGCGCCGTACCAAAGCTGAGATCGAGGCCGCGAAAAAGCTCGCGGAGCAGGAAAAAGCAGGAGAAAAAGCCAGGCGCGCAGGACGGCTGCAAAGACCAAAAGCGGCCAAGACGGCTGTAACGAAAAAGGCGAAAGCCGAGGTTGCGGTCAAGGCAAAGGCCGAGGTCGCGGTGAAGGCGAAAGCCGATGTCGCGGTCAAGGGCGAGACCTCGGTCGTAAAACCGGTACAAAGGCAGTGGCGCGGACCGGACCGAAGGAGGTCGCGGTCAAGGGCGAAAAGGCTGTCGCGATCAAGGGCGAAAAGGCCGTTGCCGTGAAGAGCGAGACCGCAGTCACAACGGTAAAAAGAGGATAAATAAAATTTATTTATACAGATAAAGGCAAAAAAGGAGAGGTAAAATGTACCGTAAAAAAGGGAATGCGTCGCTATGCTTCTGGCAGGCGGCCAGGGCAGCCGCCTGTATGTTCTGACCAAGAATGTTGCAAAGCCGGCTGGTACCGTTCGGCGGCAAATACCGCATTATCGATTTTCCCCTTTCCAACTGCGTAAACTCCGGCATCGAGACGGTGGGTGTGCTCACCCAGTACGAGCCGCACGTGCTCAACGCCTACATCGGCTCGGGCCAGACGTGGGGACCTCGACCGCCTGCGCGGCGGCGTCAGCGTCCTGCCTCCGTATCAGCGCGGCAAGGCTTCGGAGTGGTACAAAGGGCACGGCGAACGCAATTTATCAGAATATCCCGTTTATCGCGGATTATGATCCGGAATATGTTCTCATCCTCTCCGGTGATCACATCTACAAGATGGACTACACCAAGATGCTCCGCCAGCACAAGGAGACCGGCGCGGACGCGACTATCGCGGTGCTCGATGTTCCGCTCTCCGAGGCTTCCCGCTTCGGCATCATGAACTGCAAGCCGGACGGCACGATCTACGAGTTCGAGGAGAAGCCGAAGGAGCCGAAGTCCACGCTCGCCTCCATGGGCATCTACATCTTCTCCTGGAAGAAGCTGCGCAAGTATCTTGAGGAGGATGAGGCAAATTCGAAGTCCTCCAACGACTTCGGCAAGGACATCATCCCGGCGATGCTCGCAAACGGCGAAAAGATGGTCTCCCTACCGCTTCGAGGGCTACTGGAAGGACGTCGGCACGATCGACAGCCTGTGGGAGGCGAACATGGACCTGCTCTCTCCGAATTCCGGCCTCAACCTGTCGGACGACAGCTGGAAGATCTACGGCCGCACCACCGGTTCGCCTCCGCACTTCACCGCAAAGGGCGCGAAGGTACAGCATACTCTGCTGAGCGAGGGCTGCGAGATCGCGGGGGCAACGTTTTCCGAGTCGGTCCTGTTCTCGGACGTCAAGGTCGCGAAGAACGCAAACGTCGAATACTCCATTCTGATGCCGGGCGCAGTCGTTGAGGAGGGTGCGAACGCGCTATGCCATCGCCTCCGGCGCGGTCATCACGCAAAGGGCGCATCGATCGGCGCAGGCCCGTCCGAATGCGACGTAGACAAGTGGGCGTTGCCGTTGTCGCGGAGAACGTCCGCATCGGCGAGAACGTCAAGCTCGCCGCAGCGAAATGGCTGACGAAGATATTCCGGACGCCGAGTAAGGGGGAGAACGCAGGATGAAAAGTGTTTTAGGCATTATTATTGCATTTGATAACGATAACGATCTGCGCGAGCTGACCGAGCACCGCACGGTCGCCGCAGTCCAGTGGGGCGGCCGCTACCGCATCGTGGACTTCATGCTGTCCAACATGGTGAACTCCGGCATCTACCGCGTCGGCATCCTGATGAAGGACAAGTATCAGTCCCTCATCGACCACGTCGGCAACGCAAAGGACTGGGATCTGTCCCGCAAGAACTCGGGCGTCACCATCCTTCCGCCGTATTCCTATTCCAAGAAGGCGTCTCCGCTCGTGACCGGCGAGTACCGCGGCAAGATCGACGCGCTGGCCGGCGCGGTCGACTTCCTCCAGAAGAACAAGGCGGACTACGTTGTCATCGCGGACGGCGACATCGTTGCCAATATTCCGCTCGACGAGGTCATCGAGCGCCACGAGAAATCGGGCGCGGATCTGACCATGGTCTGCACCAAGAAGCAGAAGGATTCGCCGTTCACCACCTATGTTGAGCTCAACCGCAAGAAGGAAGCGGTCGACATCCGCGTCGGCGACTCGAACGACGGCAAGTGCAAGCATGTTTCGCTCGGCGTCTACGTCATGAACCGCCAGTACCTCATCCACATGCTGTCCGACTGCGTGACCCATAACTGCATCCACTTCGAGCGCGAGTTCCTGTCCCGCGCGCTGATCGACGGCACGGTAGCAGGCTATCTGTTCAACGAATATGCGATCAAGATCGAGGATACTGCGGATTATTTCCGCTCCAACATGGATATGCTCGACAAGGACGTTCGCGACGAGGTATTCAAGCGCACCCGTCCGATCCTGACGCGCATCAGGACGAAGCGCCGACCTACTACGGCGATGAGGGGCTGGAGGTGGACGACTGCCTGATCGCTGACGGCTGCCGCATCGAGGGTCATGTTGAAAACTGCGTGCTGTTCCCGCGATGTCGAGGTCGAAAGGGCGCTGTGCTCAAGGACTGCATCATCATGGAGGGCGGCCGCATCCTGAGCGAGGCTTCGCTCAAGCATGTCGTGACCGACCGCAACGTTGTGGTACGCAACGGCCGCACGATGATGGGTGACGAGAACTATCCCATCACGATCGCCAAAAAACTCCACAATCTGAGTGTTTTCTGTAAAATGTACAGGGGACGGGCGAAAAAACGGCTCCGGCAGGAGAAATGTTCGTGAAAAATCCCTATATTGCAGGATACAGGAAACGAGTATAATAAAAGATATAAGCAGTGCGCCGGGCGGTGAACGCTGTCCCGGCGCACTTGCTGATGAGGACGGGGACACTCGGTCCCCATGCCTCAGCCTGAGGGAGGCTCGGCATTTATGAAAATCATGTATGTAACCAAGCGAATGCGCTCCGTTCATCAAGACCGGCGGTCTGGGCGACGTGGCAGGCTCTCTGCCCAAGGCCCCGCGGCAAAGGGACATGACGTGCGCGTGTTCTGTCCGCTGTACTCCGCGCTCAGCGAGGATGCGGGGAAAAAAGTTCTTCTACATCAAGAACGCCTATGTCCGTCTCGGCTGGCGCAACCAGTACTGCGGCATTTTCCGCTACGAAAAGGACGGCGTGACCTATTACTTCATTGATAATGAGTACTATTTCGCGCGCGGTCAGATCTACGGCGAGTACGACGACGCAGAAGCGCTTTCGCGTACTACTCAAGGCGGTGCCGAGGTGCTGCCCGACCTCGACTGGAAGCCGGACGTTATCAACTGCAACGACTGGCAGACCGCTCTGGTGCCGGTCTACTACAATCTGATGTTCGCGTCCCGTCCGTTCTATGAGAACATCAAGACCGTTTTCACCATCCATAATATCCAGTATCAGGGCCGCTACGGCCGCGAGATCTGGGTACGTGCTCGGCATCGATGACGCGCACTTCCCGCTCCGCTTTATGGCGATGGACGGCGACGTCAACCTCATGAAGGCTGCGATCGTCGCGTCTACCGCCGTTACCACCGTATCGCCCTCGTATGCCGAGGAGATCGACCGAATACTACGGATACCGTTCGACTCGGTGCTGCGCATGAACAGGCTGCACGGCATCCTCAACGGCATCGACATGGATGCCTTCAATCCGCAGACGGATACCAAGATCTTTAAGCAGTACGGCCCGAAGACCCCCCCGAGGACAAGCTCGTCAACAAGACCGAGCTGCTGAAGCTCTGCGGTCTGAGGGCGACGCGGGACAGTCGCCGGTCATCGGCATCGTCACCCGCTTCGTCGACCAGAAGGGCCTTGACCTCGTGGAAGCCGTTCTGCCGGACATCCTTTCGACGATGTACGCCTTGTCGTGCTCGGCACCGGCGACTGAGAAGTATGAGCAGATGTTTATCGAGGCAAAAAGCGCCGCTGGCCGGACAAGGTCCCGCGTCCATCATGTTCTCGGGCGATCTGGCCAACCGCATCTATGCGGGCGCGGATATGTTCCTGATGCCGTCCAAGTTCGAGCCGTGCGGTCTGGCGCAGATGATCGCGCTGCGCTACGGCAATATTCCCGATCGTCCGCGAGACCGGCGGCCTCAAGGGACACCGTCCATGCCTTTGTCGACTACGCAGGCACGGGCAACGGCTTCAGCTTCGCAAGCTACAATGCGCACGACATGCTGCACGTGATCCGCGAGGCCGCGCGTATTCCGCTTCAACAAGCCGGCATGGAAGAAGCTCATGGTGCAGGGGCATGGAGAGCGACTTCAGCTGGGACAGCTCGGCGACCGCTACATCGAGGTTTACCACACCGCACTGGGCTGGTAAACAGCAAAGGCAGCACCGCACAATGAAAGCGGTTACTGCCTCAAAAAGCAGAACGGAAAGGGGTTCTGTAACGCAGGGCAAGCAGTAAAAGCGCAATCGGCGCTTTTAGAGCGGTTCCGCGGCGCCACGCCAAATATATGTGAGGAGACAGAGAAACAATGGCAAAGACACAGTACACAAGGCCGCTCAAAGGGAAGCCATCGCAGGCAAGCTGCAGCGCCACTTCGCGATGCGAAGTCAGGACGCAAAGAAGGATCAGATCTATGAGGCATGCGCACTCGTTATCCGCGACGCGCTGACCAAAACATGATCGAGACCCAGAACGAGGTAGAGCGACGGCGACCGTCAGGTTCATTACCTTTGCATGGAGTTCCTGGTAGGCCGCAGCCTGCGCAACAACGCCTACAACCTCGGCATGCTCGACGCGCTGACCGCGGCGCTCGCGGACATGGGCTTCGAGATGGCGGACATCTTCGAGCAGGAGGCTGACCCGGGCCTCGGCAACGGCGGTCTGGGCCGTCTGGCGGCGTGCTACATGGACGGCATAGCCACCACGGGCGTGCGCGGCACCGGCTATTCCATCCGCTACGAGCACGGCATCTTCAAGCAGAAGATCGAGGACGGCAAGCAGGTCGAGCTGCCGGACTCCTGGCTTCGCCTCCGGCGATGTATGGCAGATCCCGGCCATGGACGAGACCCGCGAGGTCAAGATCGGCGGCACCATCGACACCCATTTCGACGAGAACGGCAAGCTGGTCGTGGATTATCACGACTATACCCCCCGGTCCTCGCTTTGTGCCGTATGACATGCCGATCTCCGGCTACGACACGAACAATATCGCGCGCCTGCGTCTGTGGGAGGCAAAGAGCCCGATCGCGCTCGACATGAAGCTGTTCTCCTCGGGCGAGTACCTCAAAGGCGGTCGAAAAAAGCACGCAATGGCCGAGACCATTTCGATGATCCTCTATCCGGAGGATAACCACCGCGAGGGTCAGTCCCTCCGCCTCAAGCAGCAGTATTTCCTCGTTTCCGCAACGCTGCAGGACATCTGCGCGAAGCACAAGGCAAAAGTACGGCACGCTCGAGAACTTTGCACACAAGCATGTAAAAAGCTTCACATCAACGATACCCATCCGACGCTCGTTATCCCCGAGCTGATGCGTATCCTGATGGATGAGAACGACATGTCGTGGGAGCAGGCGTGGAACATCACGAGCCAGTCTGTCGCCTACACCAACCATACCGTCATGCCCGAGGCGCTGGAGTGCTGGCCGGAAAGCCTGGTTCAGGAGCTCATGCCGCGCGTTATGCAGATCATCCACGAGATCAACGAGCGCTTCTGCAAGGAGCTGTGGAACTACTTCCCGGGCGACTTCCAGAAGATCTCCAAGCTCGCGATCGTCGCCGACGGCCGCGTCCGCATGGCGCATCTCTCGCTATCGCAGGCTCGTTCTCCATCAACGGCGTATCCGCACTGCACTCTGAGATCCTCAAGGAGCGCGTATTCAACGACTTCTACAAGATCTACTCCTCCAAGTTCTGCAACGTTACCAACGGCATCGCGCACCGCCGCTGGCTGTGTGAGGCAAACCCGGCTGGCTGAGCTGATCGAGAGCAAGATCGGCACCGGCTACCGCACCCATCCGTCCGAGCTTCAGGTTCTCGCGAACTATGCCGGCGACAAGGAGCTGCTCAGCAGGCTCGGCGAGATCAAGCGCCACAACAAGCAGCGCCTTGCCGACTACATCAAGGCGCACAACGGCATCGAGGTCAGCATGGACTCGATCTTCGACGTACAGGTCAAGCGTCTGCACGAGTACAAGCGCCAGATGCTCAATATCCTGCACATCATCAGCCTGTACCACAAGCTGAAGGACAATCCGGATATGGCTTTCGTTCCGCGCACCTATATCTTCGGCTCCAAGGCTGCACCGGGCTATGCCGTCGCGAAAAAAAGACCATTCAGCTCATCAATTCGATCTCCAACATGATCGAGAACGATCCGGCTGTCCGCGACAAGCTCAAGGTCGTATTCATCGAGGGACTACAAGGTATCGCTCGCTGAGATGATCATGCCGGCGGCTGAGGGTCTCCGAGCAGATCTCCATCGCGAGGCAAGGAAGCATCCGGTACCGGCAACATGAAGTTCATGATGAACGGCGCGCGCTGACCATTGGCACCATGGACGGTGCAAACGTCGAAATCTGTGAGGCTGTCGGCCGTGACAACATCTTCATCTTTGGCATGGAGACGCCCGAGGCTGAGGCACTCGCCGCCTCCGGCAACTACGAGCCGATGCTCATTTATCAGAACGACCCGGTCATCCACCGCGTGCTCGATCAGATGATCCGCGGCTTCGGCGATGGCGTAGACTACACCGATATCGCAAATCTCCTGCTCCACGGCGGCAACGGCGGCCCGGCTGACCGCTACATGAGCCTCGCGATTTCGCGTCCTATGCAGAGGCAGCAGCGCGTAAGCGAGGCTTACCGCGATCAGGAGAAGTGGAACCGCATGGCTCTGATGAACATTGCAAACTCCGGCCGCTTCGCGGCAGACCGTTCCATCGCAGAATATGCGCAGAACATCTGGCGCGTCAAATAAGACGAATTTCGCGTTTTAAAAGACTGTCGAAAAACTTCGTTTTTCCGACAATCTGTGTTTTGACTTCGCAAAACACGAGTCGTCCGAAAGTTCCTATACAGAAACTTTCTCCCTCCTAAAGTAAAAAAAACCGAGGCGCATGTCCTCGGTTTTTTTTGCGTTTGCGCAGCAAACGCTATTTTATGCGCGCTGCCGCGCGGCTAATATTTCTGTGCGAAAGCCAGAGTTTATTGTTAGAATAGCAAAAAGCACCTCGGAGAGGTGCTTTTTTCGTTACAGCTGCGCGAGCAGCTCGCTTAAACGTTCATTTGTCATGGCGGGGGTATCGCGCAGCGGGAATTCGAGCCGAGCCGGTCGTATTTTTCTATGCACAGCTTGTGGAAAGGCAGAAATTCGAGCTTTTTCGAAGTTCGGATCGCTTTCTGCCTTCGCCTTGACGCGGCGGAGATGGTCGAGCGAGTCGGTGAGACCGGGCACGACCACATGCCGAATCCACAGCGGTACGCCCTTCATCGCGGTCAGCTGCAAAAAGCGCTCGATCTGTCCGTAATCTGCGCGGCAGTTTTTGAGGTAGTCGGCTTTTAGAGAGGAATTTAAGGTCGCACAGCACAAGGTCGGTGTGCTCCAGCACCTTCTCGGCCTGTGCGAGATTGCCGACGCCCGAGGTGTCGAGCGCAGTATGAACGCCGTGTTCATGCAGCTTTTCGAAGAATTCCGCGACAAAATCAGCCTGCAGAAGCGGCTCGCCGCCTGTTACTGTCACGCCGCCGCCGTTCTTCCAGTACGGACGGAAGCGCAGCGCCCTGCGCACCAGCTCGTCCGCGTCGGTCGGCGTGCCGCCCTCGGTCAGCCAGGTGTCGGGGTTGTGGCAGTAGACGCAGCGCAGGGGACAGCCCTGCATGAACACCACATAGCGCACGCCCGGCCCGTCGACCGCGCCGAGGGATTGGATGGAGTTGACAAAACCGGTCATTTCCGCCGCTTCCTTTCCTGTAAAATGCTTTGTGCCCCCATATATATTCCGCAGCTCTGCCGCGGAACAATACCGCTGCCCGCCCGCGCGCGCCTCGTCCGCTGTGCGGACGAGGAGATCGTCCCCGGTTTCTACGGAACCGGGGACGTATCTAAGGGGGACAGCGTCCCCCTTAGAGGTTTTAGATCGCTTCGTGGAACGTGCGCGAGATAACCTCGCGCTGCTGCTCGCGGCTCAGCTTGTAGAAGTTTACCGCATAGCCGGAAACGCGGATGGTCAGGTTCGGGTACTGCTCCGGATGCTCGTAGGCCGCCATCAGCGTCTCGCGGTTGAGAACGTTGACGTTCAGATGATGCGCGTTCTGCGCGAAATAGCCGCCCATGATGGAGACGAGGTTATTGACCTGCTCGTCCTCGGTCTTGCCGAGTGCGCCCGGCGTGATGGAGAACGTGTTGGAAATGCCGTCGCGGCAGTAGGTGTAGCTCAGTTTTGCGACCGAGTTGAGGGGAGGCGAGCGCGCCGGAAACGTCGCGGCCGCTCATCGGGTTCGCGCCCGGCGCGAGCGGTTCGCCGTGACGGCGGCCGTCCGGGGTGTTGCCGGTCTTTTTGCCGTACATGACGTTGGAGGTGATGGTCAGGATGGACATCGTGGATCGCGCCGCGTACAGCGGGAACTGGGTAAGCGCCTGATAGAACTTCTCGACCTGCTCGCAGGCGATGCTGTCTACGCGGTCATCGTCGTTGCCGAACTTCCGGGAAGTCGCCCTCGATCTCGAAATCGACGATAATGCCGTTCTCCGGGTTGCGGATGGGCTTTACCTTCGCGTACTTGATCGCGGAGAGCGAGTCTGCCATGCAGCTCATGCCGGCGATGCCGAACGCCATCAGGCGGCGGGACCTCCGGTGTCATGCAGCGCCATCTGGCTCTTCTCGTAGGCGTACTTGTCGTGCATATAGTGGATGATGTTCATCGCGGAGACGTAGGTCTTTGCCAGCCACGGACGGTAGATGTCCATGCGGCGGAGAACCTCTTCGTAGTCGAGAACGTCGCCCTCCATGACCGGCATCTCCGGGCCGACCTGCTCGAACTTGTTTTCTCGTCACGGCCGCCGTTGATGGCCAGCAGCACCAGCTTGGCCAGGTTGGCCCGTGCGCCGAAGAACTGCATATCCTTGCCGACGCGCATGGCGGAGACGCAGCAAGCGATCGCGTAATCGTCGCCGTAGTACGGGCGCATGACGTCGTCGTTCTCATACTGGAGCGCATCGGTGTCGCTGGAGACCTTTGCGATGAACTTTTTCCAGTTCTCCGGCAGGTTTTCGCTCCACAGAACGGTGAGGTTGGGCTCGGCTGCGGCGTTTAGGTTGTACAGGGTGTTCAGCATGCGGTAGCTGTTCTTCGTGACCATGTGGCGGCCGTCCTCGCCGATGCCGCCGAGGGACTCGGTGATCCACATGGGGTCGCCGCCAAAAAGCTCGTTGTATTCGGGGGTGCGCAGGTGGCGCGCCATGCGCAGCTGCAGCACGAAATCGTCCATGATCTCCCTGCGCCTCGCTCTCGGTCATCAGACCGGCCTCAATGTCGCGCTCGAAGTAAATGTCAAGGAAGGTGGAGGCGCGGCCGAGGCTCATGGCGGCGCCGTTCTGCTCCTTGATGGCGGCAAGATAGCCGAAGTACAGCCACTGAACGGCCTCCTTCGCGTTCTCAGCCGGACGGGAGATGTCGAAGCCATAGGACGCCGCCATCGCGATCATGTCCTTCAGCGCCTTGATCTGGTCGGAAAGCTCCTCTGCACAGCGGATCTCCTTCTCGGTGGTGGGTACCTCGCCGAGGGCATCCTTGTCCTTCTTCTTTTCCTCGATCAGGCGGTCGACGCCGTAGAGCGCCACACGGCGGTAGTCGCCGATGATGCGTCCGCGCCCGTAGGCGTCCGGCAGGCCGGTCAGCAGACCGACATGACGCGCCTCGCGGACGTCCTTGGTGTACGCAGAGAACACGCCGTCGTTGTGGGTCTTGTGGTATTTGAACTCCTCTTCGATCTTATCGGAGACCTTGTAGCCGTAGGCTTCGCAGGCGGAGCGAACCATGCGCATGCCGCCGAACGGGTTGCAAGCGCGCTTTAACGGCTCATCGGTCTGGAGGCCGACGATGATCTCGTTTTCCTTATCAAGGTAGCCGGGGCCGAACGCGGTGATGGTGATGACGGTTTCGGTGTCGATGTTGCGGACGCCGCCGCCCTTTTCGCGCTCCTCGGCGAGCAGGGCATCGAACTTCTCGCGCAGAGCGGTCGTGCGTGCGGTAGCCGGCGCGAGGAAAGCGCTGTCGCCGTCATACGGGGTGTAGTTCTTCTGGATAAAGTCGCGGACGTTGATCCCGGTCTCCCAGTCGCCGCCATTGAAGTTGTTCCATGCGTTCATTGCAATATTCCTCCCATTTGTGGTCGCTGTCCCTTTTATTCTGCCCCGAAAAGAGCAACAAAAAGGACAGCATCGCGTTAAAAATAATCACGACACTGCCCAGACGGTCGGCATGAAAACAGGTACAGGCGCACCTGTCTCTGATACGGAACTTCCTGCTCCCCGGTGGTTTGCGCTCCACCTTGTCCGTCAGTTGCAGGAAATCTGTCTGCCACTATGTTAGCACAAAAGCGCGGTGCCGGCAAGCGGGCAAAACGCCGAAAAAAACAGGCGTAAACAGACGGAAACTGCGTTCGGAGTAAAAAAACGGCGGTTTAGAAAATCATTCTCGGCATTTTCGGGATTTTTTGCATAAGAAAAACGATGCGTTCGCCTGCACATGGCAAGTATTTCGCATCGTTTGTCTGATTTGGATATTGTGCATAGTCTGTTTCGGCGCGAAGGCGCACAGCGTTACGCCGGGCGGAACCACGCCGGAACGACATTCTCGCGCACCTCGCACGAGCAAAAGAGCGCTGTCGCCGCACGTTCGAATTCCTCGGCGTTTTTTGCCTTTTTGATGGATTTCTGGAGCTTTTCACTGTTTTCGAACAGGTTTCCGAAGTAAAACCACAGCTCCTTCATGCGCAGCACGGCAATGCGGCTGTCGCCGAAGGCATCGCAGTAGCGCGCGAAAAGGGTGTCGTGAAACGCCTGAAGCCGGGCGCTGCCGGCGCGTTCGCCGCCGCGGACGCGCGTCACGAGCGAGGGGTCGCCGAGCAGGCCGCGGCCGAGCATGAGCGCGGAAAGCGATGGATAGCGTTCGATCGTTTCCCGTATGCCGCGCTCACTGACCAGATCGCCGTTATAGCAGACCGGCATGGGGCAGTGCGGCAGCGCGGCGGCGAGGCGTCCTCGCGGACGCGGCCCTTGTAGAAGTCCTGCCGCACGCGCGGATGAATGGTCAGCTCCGCAACAGGATAGCGGCTGTAAATCTCGAGCAGCGCCTCAAATTCCGCCGGATCGTGTACGCCGAGCCGTGTCTTGATGGAGATCGGAACCGTGCAGGCGGAGAAAACGGCATCCAGAAAGCGGTCAAGCTCGTCGGGATGGGCGAGAAAGCCTGCGCCCCCTTGCCCTTCGCGGTCACGGTGCCCGACGGGCAGCCGAGATTGAGGTTGACCTCGGCGTAGCCGAGCGAAGCGAGGTGTTCGCCGCCCAGATATAAAGTCGGCGGCCGTCCGGGTGAGCAGCTGCGGCACGGCCGGCACGCCTTCGTTGTATTCGGGCAGCACATCGCGCTTCTGACGCGGCGTCAGCTTTTCCTGCGTCGTCGGGGTGATGAACGGCATGAAATATTTGTCGATGCCGGGGAAAAATTCGTGGTGGGTGCGGCGGAATACTGCGCCGGTGATGCCCTCCATCGGGGCAAAGTAATAGTTCATGCGGTCCTCCTTGGGCGTTTTACGGTTCGAGCGCCGGCTCTACCCTGCCGCAGAAATGAATTTCGTACTGCTCGATGCAGCGGCGGATGACCTCCTGTGCCTGCTCGCTGCCGAGTGCGTCCGAGGTCGCGGTGTGCTTGTGCTCGAGCGCTTTGTAGATCTCGAAAAAGTGCGAAATCTCGCTGGCACAGTGCGGCGGAATCTCGCTTATGTCCTTGTAAAAGTTCCAGGTCGGGTCCTGGAAGGGAACGGCGATGATCTTGTCGTCGATCGCGTCGCCGTCGATCATGCGCATCGTGCCGATGGGGGGTAGCAGTCGACCTCGACCATGGGGTCGAGCGTTTCCGAGCAAAAAGACCAGAACGTCGAGCGGATCGCCGTCATCGGCATAAGTACGCGGAATAAAGCCGTAATTCGCCGGATAATGCGTCGAGGTGTACAGGATTCGGTCGAGACGCAGCAGCCCGGTCTTTTTGTCCAGCTCGTACTTTTTCTTGCTGCCGGCCGATATTTCGATGACTGCGGTGAAATGGGTCGGCGTGATTGCACGGGGGTCGATGTCATGCCAGATGTTTCTCATGTCCTCAATATCCTCCTGTATTTAATACATACAAGTATAACAGAAAAAATAATTCACTTGCAATCGTTTGAGAGGTGATAATTAAGGAAAAACAAAACGAAAATGAATAATGCGGAGATATATCCTGCATAATGAAGGCTGACGGACGCCTGCCTCAGCGCATCAGCTGCCGCAGAAGAAGAAAACGGAGGCGGGGAGTGACGCGGCACGCGGAATATCTTGCAAAATGTGCAGTTTTGGTCGATTTCTTTTGTTGCATATTTTTTTAGACAGGGGATATTGACAAAAGCAGCCTGTGTGTTTTAATATGAATACATGAACATATGAGCAACTGTTCATATGTTATTCCGAATAAGGAGGCGACAGCAATGGCAGAAGAGGAGAAGAAAAAAGCCGCTGCGGACGCACAGGAAATAGAAGAAGCGCACGAACACCATCACCACCATCACGATGACGACGACTGCTGCTGCGGCCACGACCACGAGCACGAGCATCACCACCACCACCACCACGATGATGACGATGACGGCTGCTGCGGTCACGACGATGAGCACCACGAGCATCATCACCACCACCATCACGATGACGACGACTGCTGCTGCGGTCACGACCACGAGCATCACCACCATCATCACGACGATGACGACGACTGCTGCTGCGGCCACGACCACGAGCATCATCACCACCACGATGATGACGACTGCTGCTGCGGTCACGACCATGAGCACGAGCATCATCACCATCATCACGACGATGATGACGACTGCTGCTGCGGTCACGATCATGAGCACGAGCATCACCATCACCACCACGATGACGACGACTGCTGCTGCGGTCACACCACGATGAGCACGAACCACGATCATCACCACCACCACGATGATGACGATGACTGCTGCTGCGGTCACGACCACGAGCATCACCACCACCATCATCACGAGCACGCAGCAGGGGGTCACAGCGTCAAGCGCGTTTATACGCTTCAGAATGTCGGCTGTGCACACTGCGCGGCGAAGATGGAGGAGCGCATCAGCGAACTGGACGGCGTTGAGGACTGCGTGCTCGTCTTTGAAACCAAGCAGCTGCGCGTGACCGGCGAAAATCCGGATGCACTCCTGCCGAAGATCCGTGAGATCTGCTCGTCCATCGAGAGCGAAGCCAAGGTCATTGCACCGGCGCCCAAGACACTATGGCAAAACGGCCAGCGTGTCTACACGCTCGAAAATCTCGGCTGCGCACACTGCGCGGCGAAAATGCAGCACCAGATCAGCCAGCTCGACGGTATCGACGACTGTGTACTCGTCTATGAAACCAGGCAGCTGCGCGTCAAGGGTGAAAACCCGGATGCGCTGCTGCCGGAGATCCGCGAGATCTGCTCAAATATCGAGAGCGAAGTCAAGGTCATCGCTCCCGAGGAGGAAAAGGAAGAGGAAAAGCGGCAGCCATCCGCTCGCCGAAATGCTCATCGGCGCAGCGCCTGTTCGCCGCCGGTCTCGCCATTCCGAATATGGCCGTCAAGCTCGTTCTGCTCATTGCGGCTTACCTGCTGCTCGGCCGTCATGTCCTGCTGACGGCGTCAAGAACATCGGCCGCGGTCAGGTATTTGACGAGAACTTTCTGATGGCTGTCGCGACCATCGGTGCATGGGCGGTCGGCTCGTTCGACGAGGCTGTCGGCGTTATGCTGTTCTACCGAGTCGGCGAATACTTCGAGGACCGCGCCGTAGACCGCTCGCGCAGCACAGATTATGGATGCCATCGACCTGCGTCCGGAGACCGTAAATCTGGTCAAGGACAACGGCAAAATCGAGGTTATTCCTGCTGAGGACGCACAGGAGGGCGACATTGTTCTGGTGCGCCCAGGCGACCGTGTGCCGCTCGACGGCGAGGTGAGCGAGGGCGAGAGCCGTCTGGATACCTCGGCTGTCACAGGCGAGCCGGTCCCGGTTCGTGTCGCTGCCGGCGACAGGGTGACTTCCGGCTGTGTCAACACCGACGGCGCGATCAAGCTCCGAGTCACGCATGCTTGCGGAGAGCATGGTGCAGCGCATTCTGGACAGCGTGGAGAAAATGCAGCGGCCCGCAAGCCGAAGATCGACCGCTTTATCACCCGTTTCTCCCGCGTTTACACCCCGGCTGTTGTTGCGATTGCCCTGCTGACCGCCATTATCCCGAGCCTTGTTACCGGCGAGTGGCACAAGTGGGTCTACACCGCGATGACCTTTCTTGTAATCTCCTGCCCGTGCGCGCTGGTGCTCAGCGTGCCGCTGACCTACTTCTCCGGCATCGGCGCAGGCTCCAGACGCGGTATCCTGTTCAAGGGCGGCGCGTCTCTGGAGGCGCTCAATAACGTAAAGACCATCGTCATGGATAAGACCGGCACCATCACAAAGGGGCAACTTCGTGGTACAGAAGGTCGTCCCGGCGAAGGGCGTTCCGCTCGATCGAGAATGAGCTTCTGTGGCTGGCTGCGAAGTGTGAGAGCGCTTCCACCCACCCGATCGCCGTTCCATCCTCACCGCTTATGAGGAGTCCGCGGCAAAGGCCGGCGACTTTCTCTTGTTGCCGTTGGTGCAACGGTTGAGAACATCCGCGAGCAGGCCGGTGAGGGCGTCATTCGCCGCTCTTGAGGGCAAAACCGTGCTCTGCGGCAACGTAAAGCTGATGGAGCGCAATAATATCGACCTTTCCGGCTACCACGGCACCCCGGGCAGCACGGAAGTGCTGCTGGCGCTCGACGGCAGGTTCCTCGGTCATATCGACATCGCGGATACCGTAAAGTCGGACGCGAAGCAGCGCCATCGGCCGCATGAAGGCGCAGGGTCTGCGCACGGCCATGCTGACCGGTGACGGTCAGGCCAGTGCGGACGCGGTTGCGCAGTCGGTCGGCATCGACGAGGTGCACGCCCGCCTGCTGCCGCAGGATAAGCTGGCTGCACTGAATGAAATCCGTGAGAAGAACGGCGCGGTCATGTTCGTCGGCGACGGCATCAACGATGCTCCCGTACTCGCCGGTGCAGACGTCGGCGCGGCAATGGGCAGCGGCGCAGATGCGGCAATCGAGGCCGCAGGATGTGGTGTTCATGAAGGCCGACCTGTCCCTCGGTCCCGACCTCGGTCAAAATTGCGCAGCGCGGACATTATCTCCAAAAGGAAAATATTATCTTCGCGCTGGCAGTCAAACTGCTCGTCATGGTGCTCGGCCTTACCAACCACGCCTCCATGTGGCTGGCGGTGTTCGCAGATACCGGCGTCGCGATGCTGTGCGTACTCAATTCGGTCCGCATGCTGTACAAAAAGTTCGACTGATAAACAAAACCATACCGCTTTTTTACTCTTTTATTACCGGCAGAACTCATGTTCTGCCGGTAAGTGTATTCTGACTCCGCAGAACACGGACGTCCGAAAGTTCCCATGCGGAAACTTTCTCCCTCTCAAAGTCAAAAATCGAGGTACACGCCCCCCGGATTTGCTCTCATTAATATTTTCAAGGTTAGAGGCCTACGGGCTGGAATTTGCAAAGCAAATTCTATTAAACAAAAGGCACGTCGACGGCGTGCCTTTCGCGCCCATAGGCGCTATCTCCTGCCGCACGGCCTTCGGCAAACAGGACAGCGCTCAGCAGAGCGACGCGTAAAATCCCCACAAAAGTCCAGCCTGCCGACTTTTTATAATTTCGCCCTGAGTCATGGAAAGGGGTACCGTCCGCCGTGCGATTTAGGCGTTACCGCCCTTGTGGTTCTCCAACCGGCATTCATGGGGACAGCGTCCCTCTAGAACCCGACCCCTCAGGCCGATATCCACCCACAGATCATTATAATACTGCGAAATGTCCTTCGGAAGGTTCGTGTAGGCCCTTCGATGGGTAGGCGCTCGTGTCCGGGAAGTACAGCGGATCGTTTCTGGTCTCCTCGTCGAGCTGTTCGTATACGCCCGTATGCGGACTGGAATAGCCGATGGTATTCCCAGTTCGCCATCGCCGCCTCGGTCGAGCACATGAAGTTGATGAACTTCTCCGCACCCTCCACGTTCTTCGCGTTCTTCGGAATGCACATCGCGTCCACGAACAGGTTCGTGCCCTCCTTCGGGACGTAGAACGCGAGATCGGGATTCTCGTCGATCATCGTGACCGCGTCGCCGTTGTAGTAGGGCGCAGCAACGATCTCCTCGGCCGGCAGCTTCTTCTAGAATCTGATCCATCCAGATGCCCTGATATACCGGCTTTCCGGCGATGATAAGGTCGGCGGCCTGCCGCAGCTCGTCGCGGTCGGTGGTGTTGAGCGAGCAGCCGAGGTACATCAGCGCGATGCCGAGCGCGTCGCGCGAGTTGTTGAACATCGCGGTGCGGTTGCATATTTGGGGTTCCACAGCAGATCCCACGAGCCGGTGTCGGCCTCATCCACATATTTCGTGTTGTACGATGCCGACTACGCCCCAGGTATAGGGCACGGAATACTTCTGCTCCGGATCGAAGTCCAGATGCGTGTACTTCTCGTCGATGTACTTCATGTTCGGAATGTTGTCGAAGTTCAGCGGCTGGAGCATATCCTCGTCGATAAAGCGCGAGATCGCGTAGTCCGACGGGATAATGACGTCATAGCTCGTGGTCTGGATGCGCGAATACAGGTTTTCGTTGGAATCGAAGGTGTTGTAGATAACCTTGATGCCGGTTTCCTCTTCGAACTGGTCGAGCAGGGTCTGTGTCGATATATTCGCCCCCAGTTATAGACGTTCAGGACATTGCGCGGGACGTCGCTGCCGCAGCCGGACAGCAGCCCGAGCACCATGGCGGCGGAGAGCGTCAGAGCGAGCGTTCGCTTGAACAGTTTCATGATGCAGCCTCCCTTCGCGCGGCCTCGCGGCGCTTTTCGTCGCGCGACTGGCGTACATTGATGACGATGAGCAGCACAAGGACGAACAGAAACAGCAGCGTCGAGACTGCGTTGATCTTCGGGGTCATGCGGTGGCGCGTCATCGAGTAGATGACGACCGAAAGCGGCTGACTGGTCGTGCCGGCGGTGAAGTAGGAAACGACGAAGTCGTCTACCGACATCGTGAACGCCATGATGCCGCCCGTGACGATGCCGGGCATGATCTCCGGCAGGATGACCTTGTGCAGCGCCTGACGGGGCGTCGCGCCGAGGTCGAGCGCCGCCTCATAAGGCGTTCTTGTCGAGCTGGCGCAGCTTGGGGGCATGACGTTGAGGATGACGTAGGGCGTGCAGAACGTCACGTGCGCCAGAATGAGCGTCAGATAGCCCTTGTCCAGACCGATGGCCGCGAAACAGCAGCATGAACGTTACGCCCATGATGGTATCCGAGGAGGACATCGGGATGTTGTTGACCGTGAGGTAGGCGGTGGCTGCGGCGGCGCATGTTGTGGATGCCGATGGCCGCGACCGTGCCGAGCAGCGATCGCCAGAACCGCGGCGATGACCGCGACGAGCAGGGTGACGTAGAGCGAGTGCAGAATATCCGCATCGCCGAGCAGCTCGACGTACCATTTTTGTCGTGAAGCCGTGCCAGATGCGGCGCGACTTGGAATCGTTGAAGGAATAGAGCATGAGCACCGCGATCGGCGCGTACAGGAACAGGAAGATCAGCAGCAGATAGAAGTTTCGTGAAAAACTTTTTCATAGCAGCAGCCCTCCTTCCTCGCCGGAGCCGTCATCGAACTTGTTCATGATCCACATACAGAGGAAGATGAGAATGCATCATCACGAGCGCGATAGCCGAGCCGAGATGCGGATTGTAGGCGCCGCCCATGAACTGAAGGTCGATCAGGTCGCCGACGAGCAGATTTTTGCCGCTGCCGAGCATCTGGGAGATGACAAAGGTCGAGACCGACGGCACGAACACCATCGTGATGCCCGAGATGACGCCCGGGATGCTGAGCGGTACGATGACACGGCGGAACACTAGATAGGTCGGTGCGCCGAGGTCCTGCGCCGCCTCGATCAGCCTGCGGTCGAGCTTGATGAGCACGGTGTAGATGGGCAGCACCATGAACGGCAGGAAGTTGTAGACCATGCCGAGCACGATCGCGCCCTGCGTGTTGATGAGCGGAATATAGTCCAGCGTGTAGCCGAAATGGCTTTGCAGGAACGAGATCAGGCCGATGGAGCGGAAAAATGCGTTGATGAAGCCGTTGTTCTCCAGAATGGACATCCATGCGTAGGTGCGCAGCAGGAAGTTCATCCACATCGGCAGCATGATGAGCATCATGCAAAGGCTCTGGCGGCTTTGCTGGGACAGGCGGCTCATGAGGTACGCCATCGGGTAGCCGAGGACGAGACACATGACCGTCGAGAGCAGCGCGAGCCAGAACGAGCGGGCGAAGATCGGCAGACAGCCGGGCAGACAGCTGAAGTTCGACAGAGTGAAGCCGCCGTCCGCGGACCGGAAGGCGTAGAGCACGACGATGAGATGGGCGCGATGATAAAGACCGCCATCCATACGCCGTAGGGGTAGGCAAAGGATCTTTTCACGCTTGCGCCTCCGCACTCTTGTGCATGATATGGATGTCGAACGGGATCACGGTCAGACCGACGGTCTTGCCGACCGGCTTTCGGCCATGGTCGAATGAACGGTAAAGGTGAAGTGCTCGGTGCGCACCATCATCTCGTAGTGCACACCCTTGAATACGATGGACTCGACCACGCCCTGCAAGCAGACCGTCGCCCGCATACACGAGGCGCAGATCCTCCGGACGGATGACGACGTCGACCGGGGTATTATGGCTCGAAGCCGCTGTCCACACACTCAAATTGCGGTCGCAGAACTCGACCTTCCGATCCTCGAGCATGACGCCGTCGATGATGTTGGACTCGCCAATGAAGTCCGCGACAAAGGCGTTTTCCGGCTCGTTGTAGGATGTCGGTCGGGCTGCCGACCTGCTGGATAACGCCGTGGTTCATGACAACGACGCGGTCGCTCATAGTGAGCGCCTCTTCCTGATCGTGGTGACGTAGATGAAGGTGATGCCGGTGCGCTGCTGAATGCGCTTGAGCTCGATCTGCATATCCTTGCGCAGCTTGAGGTCGAGGGCGCCGAGCGGCTCGTCGAGCAGCAGCACACGCGGCTCGCACACCAGTGCACGCGCGATGGCGACACGCTGCTGCTGGCCGCCGGACAGGCTGGTCACATCGCGCGCCTTTTCGAAGCCGGAAAGGCCGACGAGCGAGAGCATTTCGCGCGTTTTCAGCTTGATCTCGGCCGGGTTCATCTTCTTGATGTGCAGGCCGAAGGCGATGTTCTCCGCAACGTTCAGATGGGGGAACAGGGCGTAGCGCTGGAAAACAGTGTTGATCTCGCGGCGGCGTAGGGGGCACGTCGTTCAGACGCCTGCCCCTCGAACAGAACGTCGCCGCTGTCGGGCTGCTCAAAGCCGCCGATAATGCGCAGTGTTGTTGTCTTGCCGCAGCCGGACGGACCGAGCAGCGTCACAAACTCGCGGCTTTTAATGTCGAGCGAGATGCCCCGGAGCACCGGGGTCCCGTCAAATTCTTTTTTGAGGTCGTGCAGTTCAATCAAGCTGTCAGCCAATTATATCACTCTCCAGGGATGCAGCCCCAAACCGAGCGGGAAAAACAGCTCTATTTGGGGCGGTAATTTAATATTGTTGTTTACATCTTATAAGAATTATGCGAAATGTCAAGAAAATGTAGAGATATGTCGAAGAACGGGCGAAAAAAACGAATGCCGGAGGACTGGCCGGGGCGGGCGCAGTGTGCTATACTGTGAGAGAACGAAAATACAGCGAGGAGCGGTAAACATGGACGAACGGCTGAAACGCCAGCTTGATTTTATTCTCGAGCTTGACAAGGAGAAGAACGTATTCCGCCAGACCCATCTCTCGGGGCATGGCCGTCGCGAAAACGACGCGGAGCACGCCTGGCATATGGCCATTATGGCGTATCTTTTGCAGGAATATTCGAACGAGCGGGTGGATGTGGCGAAGGTCATGCTGATGTGCCTGATTCACGACGTTGTGGAGATCGACGCCGGCGATACCTACGCCTATGACAGGGAGGGGCTTGCGACGCAGAAGGCGCGGGGAGGCGGCCGCAAAGGAGCGAGCGTGTACTCGCTGCTGCCTGACGATCCGAAGCAGACGCTCAGCGCGATCTTCGATGAATTCGAAGCGGACGAGACCCCGGAGGCGCATTTTGCGCACACGATGGACAATCTCCAGCCGCTCCTGCTCAACAACTCGAACGGCGGCAGCGACTGGGCGGGAGCATGATGTGAACGCCGAGCAGGTCTACGGCCGCCAGCGAAAGAGCCGCCTCGGCTCGGAAAGGCTGTACGAGCTGACCGACTGCATCCTCAAGGAGAACATCGCGAAGGGCAGCCTCAAAAATAACGCAGCGTATAATATGACAGTAAATAAAATCACCCCGGTGCATAAGGTCTGCGTCGGGGTGATTTATTGTCTGCATGTAATAATATTTGAAGATATTACGAATGGTCATCATCAAGCAGGCGCTCGACGATCTCGCGCACGCCGTTCCATTCCTCGCCGTGCAGGCAGGCGAGCTCGTGCGGCAGCGTGAGGGGAGCGCCGTCCATGCCGCGCAGGGAGGTCGTGAGGGTCGAGATGCGCGAGGGCAAAGTCCTCGAGCGGCCAACGAACATCATCTCCGCGGGACGACCCGCCGGGCGAACGGGGTCGCCGTCCTGGCGCATGAGAAAGAAACGAAGCCGTCGTCGTCAGCCGCCGTCCGCGGACATAGCGCTGGCGGAAGCCGCTGCCGGGCGCGAGATCGGATTCGTCCGCGCGCAGTCCGATTGATTCCCTCGCGTGCCTCGCGCAGCGCGGCGGTGAGCGCGGCGTTTCGCCGGGGTCCCATGGCCGGTCGCGGCAGGTCGTAGAAGCCGGGATAGAAGCGGCCGGTCGTTCTTTGCCGTTTTTGAGTTGTGATGCCGCGCACGCCGTCACGCACGCCCACGACCCACAGATGGCAGACATGGTGGCGCAGACCCTGCGCGTGGACCGGCGCGGACGCGCGCGCCGCAGGGACGGTCGGCCGCGTCGTAGACGGTCAGCATTTTCGCCGCCGGTCTGGCTGTCGAGCAGCGCCTGTTTTGCGGGCGGGTCAGGCTTTTTGATCTCGGCCTCGCGATGGCATGGCTTCGCTCTGCGTGCCGAACATTTCGCTGTACGCGAGCTCGACCGGACCGCGGCCGCGCGTGTATTTCGCGCCCTTTCCGCTGTTGTGCGCGTCCAGACGGGCGGCAGGTCGTTCGTCCAGCCGCAGTACAGCGTCCCGTCCGCGCAGCGCAGGATGAGACATGGCTTTTCGGGGGAGTCGGCATGATCTCGGTCAAAATCGGCATGATAAATCTCCTTTTCCATTTCATGGAAAAAGCAGCGGATTTTTGCGCTCCGCTTTGCTTTTGCTCACAGTTGTTCTGTATTTTCTTGGATTCCTCAGCGGCCTTGCGCTTTTTGTACGCACGGGAGCTGAAAAAAGTAGCCGATCGCGCCTTACAACGACAGCCCAGACGGTCGCATTCGTTTTGCCCGAGATGGTCTCGAAGAGCGAGCCGGGCAGCTGCTCGCCGATGATGCCGACAACGCCGGCCAGAATATAGCCGCCGGCGGCGCCGATCGCGGTCCAGTGGAACACATGGCGCGGCATGCCGAAGATTTTGACGTCCTCGGGGGCGATTTCCTCCGGCTCGGCAGGCATGACATCGGTCTCCTGTTCTGCAAGGTCGGTTTCGACCTCGGCCGGCAGGGTGTCGTTTGCGGTTTCTTCTGTGATCTTATCGTTTTCGCTCATGGCGGTCACTTCCTTTGTTGTCAGACCCGGCTTTCGGGCGGGATGATGATGGCGGCAAGAATATAGGCGAGTCACGCCGCTGCCGCCGAGGATGCAGAACAGCGCCCAGGCCAGACGGATGAGCGTCGGGTCAAGGTTGAAATACTCCGCAATGCCTGCACAGACGCCGCAGAGCATGCGGCTGCTCTCGCTGCGATACAAAAGTCTTTACCGTTCATAAGTCAAAGCTCCTTTTCCTTATCATACGTTGTTTTCGCGGTTTCGTCAAGAGACTGACGAAAGACTGTAGAAAAAACACCGCCGCAGAAATATAAATTTTGTGTGAACAATGCGCGTTTAAATGTATTTTTACATTGTAATCGAACGGGGGATGGCGTATAATGGTATCCGTATAAGTATGAGTACGAAACACTGGGAGGGCGTAACAGAAAAAAATGAAACTGGCTGTGATCTTTGGCGGCATTTCGAGTGAGCACGACATTTCGTGCCTGTCTGCCGCATCCATTCTGCGCAATCTTGATAAATCGAAATATGAAATCCATGCGGTCGGCATCACGCGCGAGGGCAGGTGGTACTATCTGCCGGAGTGCGACGCGGACGCGATCGAGTCCGGCGCATGGGAAAACAGGAACGACCTCGTTCCGGCGCTGCTGCCGCCCGACCGCAGCATCCACGGCCTCGTGCTGCTGCGAGGGTGAGACCGAGTTCGTCCGCCTCGACTGCGTGTTCCCCCGTGCTGCACGGCGTAGGCGGCGAGGACGGCACCATGCAGGGCGTGCTCGAGCTGGCAGTGGCATCCCGTATGTCGGCTGCGGCGTTGCGGCGAGCGCGAACACGATGGACAAGTCGCTGACCGTGCCAAAAAAGGTCGTCGAGGGCACGGGCGTGCGTCAGGCACGCTACTATCTCGCGCTCGCGATGCGACTTCGCGTGCAACCCCGAGGGCGTTGTCCGCATGCGGCCGAGCAGCTCGGCTCGTTCCCGGTATTCCGCGTCAAGCCGTGCTCGCAGGGCTCGTCGGTCGGCGTTGCCAAGGCGAACAACATGCTCGAGCTGGCCGAGGGCCTGACCGAGGCGTTCAGGATGGACAGCAAGGTCCTCGTCGAGGAGTTCATCGACGGCCATGAGGTCGAGTGTGCGGTCCTCGGCAACGAGCATCCGCAGGCGCGTCACGGTCGGCGAGATCGCGCCGACGCAGGAGTTCTATACCTTTGATGCGAAGTACAAGGACGAGAGCTTCCCGCCTGTACATCCCGGCGCATCACCGGCGAGCAGCTCGAGACCGTCCGTCAGGACGCGCTGCGCGTCTACACCGCGCTCGGCTGCCGCGGCCTGTCGCGCGTCGATTTCTTCGTCACGCACGACGGCGGCGAGGTCGTATTTAATGAACTGAACGCCATTCCGGCTTTACCTCGATCAGCATGTACCCCAAGCTGTTCGATTATGAGGGCATCCGCTATCCGGAGCTGCTCGACCGCCTGATCTCTGGCGCTGGAGGAGCATCATGGATAAGCGCGCGCCGGACAACCGCTCGATCGGTGTGTTCGACTCGGGCATGGGCGGTCTGACCGCAGTGCGCCGCCTGCATGCGCTCATGCCGAAGGAAAACATCATCTATTTCGGTGACACGAGCCGCGTACCCTACGGCACGCGCGGCCGCGACACCATCGTGAAGTATGCGCGGCAGGACGTTGCGTTCCTGCGGCAGTTCGACCTCAAGGCCATCGTCATCGCCTGCAACACGGTCTCGTCTGTGGCGCTCGATCTGCTCACGGAGGAGAACAACATTCCGATCATCGGCACGGTCGAACCCGCCTGCCGACGCGCGATGACCATGACGCAGAACGGCAGGGTCGGCGTCATCGGCACCGCCGCGACCATGCGGTCGGGCGCATACGAAAAAAATATCTGCTAACAAAAAGGACGGCACGCTCCGCCTGTACACGCAGGCGTGCCCGCTGTTCGTGCCGCTCGTCGAGAACGGCAGAGTGCATCGGGGCGACATTGTCATCGAGACGGTCGCGGCGGAATCACCTCGCGCCGCTCAAGGAAGCGGGCGTGGATACGCTCATCCTCGGCTGCACGCACTATCCGCTGCTCGAGGAGGTCATTTCCGACTATATGGGTCCGGACGTGACGCTCATCGACTCGGGCGCGGGAGGCCGCCAACCTCGCCTCGACCCAGTTCAACCCGAACGACGGCCCGGGCGGCACGCGGTACTATGTTTCGACGACCCGGCCGGCTTCGACCGCCTTGCAGGACTGTTCCCTGCAGGAGGACGTCGAGACCAACGCCCGGACTCGTCGATATTTCCAGGTTTTGATTAGGAGCATTTGACAGCATGAAAAAAGATGTCTGGCTGACCATCCGTTCGCGGCAGCAGTTCGAAGGCTGCGACGAGGAGCGCGTCAACCTTGAAACCCGCAGCGACGCTCTATGAGCGCGGCGGAAAATACTATATCGCCTACGAGGAAAGCGAGCTGACCGGCCTCGAAGGCACCAAGACCACCGTCAAGCTCGACGGCAAGACCGTGACCCTCATCCGCACGGGAACCTTCCCCTCGCACATGCTGTTTTTCCGAGATGAGCGCCATGTCGGTCTGTATCAGACCCCTATCGGGCAGGACATGACGATCGCGACGCATACGTCGCACGTGTGCAACACGGTCGGCGAAAACGGCGGCCGCCTCGTCATCGACTACACCGTCGAGGTGGACAACTCGCTGATGGGCGAACACCATTTTGAAATGGTCGTATCATAAATCATAAAATAAAAGTCAATCATTAAAATAAAAATAAAACGGAGAGTGTACGAATGAACGCATATGAAATCGCACGCGCTGAGGCGACCCGTGTCGTCGAGGCAGCTTATCACAAGGCTGTTGCAGCAGGCGAGCTGCCCGAGGGCAGCATCCGCCGGTCGCAGTAGAGACCCCGAAGGATTCCTCCAACGGCGACTGGGCGTCCACCTTTGCCATGCAGTGTGCAAAGCCGCTGCACATGGCGCCGCGCAAGATCGCAGAGGGCATCGTCGCGAACCTCGAGCTCGAGGGCAGCATCTTCGACACCGTGACCATCGCAGGCCCGGGCTTCATGAACTTTACTCTGAACCAGAGCTGGTACGAGAAGGCCGTCCGCGGCGTATTCGAGATGGGCGAAAACTACGGCCGCACCAAGGCTGCAAAGCCGGAAAAGGTCATGGTCGAGTTCGTTTCCGCCAACCCGACCGGTCCGATGCACATGGGCAACGCGCGAGGCGGTGTTCTGGGCGACTGCCTTTCCTCCGTGCTCGACTGGTCCGGCAACGACGTGACCCGTGAGTTCTACATCAACGACGCGGGCAATCAGGTAGACAAGTTCGCGCACTCGGTCGAGGGCCGCTATATCCAGGAGATCCGCGGCGAGGACGCCATCGAGTTCGACGCTTCGTGGTATCAGGGCGACGACATCAAGGCGCTCGCGCACGATCTGGTCGAGCAGTACGGTGACAGCCTGCTCGAAAAGACCCCGGAGGAGCGCTTCGCCATCATCGAGGGCTACGGTCTGCCGACCAATATCGCGCGTATGGAGCGCGACCTCAAGCGTTACAAGATCAACTATGACGTCTGGTTCCGCGAGTCCACGCTGCACGAGAGCGGCTACGTCAAGGAGACCATCGACCTGCTGACTGCCAAGGGCGCAACCTACGAGACCGAGGACGGCGCACTGTGGCTCCGTTCGACCGACTTCGGCTGCGACAAGGACGACGTCCTGCGCCGTGCGAAACGGCTTTTACACCTATTTTGCGGCGATATCGCTTACCACCGCAACAAGTTCGAGAAGCGCGGCTTTGACCGCGTCATCAACATCTGGGGCGCGGATCATCACGGCCACGTCAAGCGCCTGCAGTGCGCGCTCGACGCGCTCGGTCTCGACGGCTCGCACCGTCTGGAGATCGTGCTCATGCAGCTCGTGCGCATGATGCAGGGCGGCGAGGTCGTCCGCATGTCCAAGCGTACCGGCAAGAGCCTGACGCTGACCGACCTGCTCGACGAGATCCCGGTAGACGCGGCGCGCTTCTTCTTCAACAGCCGCGCCGCTGAGACCCAGATGGAGTTCGACCTGGACCTTGCGGTCAAGCAGGACTCGGACAATCCGCTGTACTACGTTCAGTATGCGCACGCGCGCATCTGCTCCGTGCTCAGAACGCACAGGAGAGCGGCATCGCGCTGCCGGACGCAGAAAAGACCGACCTGTCCGTGCTGACCGGTTCGGACGAGCGCCAGCTCATCAAGCAGATCGCGCTGCTGCCCGAGGAGATCGTGCAGTCGGCCGTCAGCCGCGACCCGTCCCGCCTCAATAAGTACGCCGTCGCTCTGGCGCAGCAGTTCCACCACTTCTACAACGCCTGCCGTATCAAGGATGCGGAGCCGGCTGTGCGCGACGCGCGTCTGATCCTGTGCCTTGCAGCGAAGCAGACCATCGGGAACGTGCTGAAGCTCATCGGCGTAGAGGCGCCGGAGTCCATGTAATTGGCGCATACCCTCAATCGAACCGCGTTATTCACGCGAGGAGACCCACATGAAAAAAATTAGCGAAAAGAATAGCGGCACTGGTGATGACGGCGGCGATGATGACCGCCTCCGCCGGTGCGATCACGCAGGACGGACAGAGCGAAACGTGGTTCGACGGCGTGTGGAGCCTGATCGATGCGTTCAGCATCAAGACCGAGCATGACCCGTATGTGCTTCAGAATTATATCAACAAATATCTGGAAAAGCATCCCGAGGAGATGTATGACGTGCTAAACGACATTCTCTCGCTGCTCGATACCCACTCGATGTATCTGTCGAGCGAGGAGTATTCGCAGGGCTTTTCCACGCTCGAGGGCTTTGTCGGCATCGGTGTCGGCCTGCAGGAGACAGAAAACGGCGTACAGATTGCTGAGGTCATGCGCTATTCCGGCGGCCGAGGAGGCCGGCCTTCTCAGATCGGCGACCTTATCGTGAAGATCGACGGCGAGGACGTCAGCGGCGCGGAGACGGCGGATGTGGCGTCCAGACTGCGCGGGCAGGAGGGCACGACGGTCAGCATGACCGTGCGCCGTCAGGCCGCGACATCACGGTTTCGATCACGCGCCGTCAGATCAATCAGGTCTACGTCTCGAACAGCACGCTGACGCAGGGCGTCGAGTATATCAAGATCAGCTCGTTCGCCTCGGAAAACGACTGGCAGGCGTTCTCTGAGATCTGGAACGGCCTTTGCGAAGAAGAACACCCGTGCGGTCGTGCTCGACCTGCGCGGGAACGGCGGCAGTCTGATCGACGTCGCCTTCAAAATCGCCAACGCCATGACGCCGGACAAGGGCGTGACGCTCGCCGGCGTGCGCTACCGCGACGACATGGGCGGTCTGGATGAGACCGTCTCGACCGGCGGCGGTCTGCCGCTGAACAAGATTGTCGTTCTCGTCAACGGCGGCACGGCCTCGGCGGCTGAGCTGCTCACGGGCATCCTTCAGGATACCGCGGAAAACGTGACCGTCGTCGGCGAAAAAAGACCTACGGCAAGGGGCAGGGTCAGATGCACCTGCCGCTCATCAACGGCGACAAGCTAGTCATCACGACGCTCGAAATGGAGCTGCCCGGCCAGGCTGCTGGGAGGGCAGGGGCCGACCCCGGACATTCAAGGTCGGCAACAGCACGGTCAGCGTGCGCGAGGACGCCCTTCATGCGCTCGACACGAGCAGGACCATGTGCTTCGGCGAGGTCTCCCGGACAATATTTACGCGATGACCGAGCGTCTTCAGCTGCTCGGCCTCATCGGCGAGCCGACGAACACCTTTAACGGCGATGTGCTCGATGCCGTGACCGGCTTCTGCAGCAGCTATGACCTGCCGGCGGCGGCCTGCGCTTCGCCTGAGATGCTCTCCGCGCTTTCGGACGCGATCTCCGCGCTCTCCGGCAAGACCTACACGCTCGATATGCAGATGCAGTCGGCGCTCGAGATCTGCCGTCTCGCGGCGGCAAAGCCGCAGCAGTATACCGTGAGTCCGGACGGAACATGGAAACGAAATTCATAAAAACGACACAAAAATATATTAAAATGTCTGCATGGGAGGAACAACTATCGTGGACGTACCTTTTTTAAGTCAGAGCGGCCGAAAGCCGCAGCTTATGCTCACTTCCGGACGACGTTCCCTTATGGCAGGAACACCCGGACCGGTTTGCCGGGGCGGTCGCCCCGGACGGAGCCGCCTGCGACGAATGGGAGAGGACGCTCGATCCGCTTCCGGTCGGCATTGCGCTCGACTGCCCGCCTGTACCCGACGAAGAGGATGAGGACACCGAACGCCCGGTAACGCTGTACTATATCGGTCTGTGCAAGGACGCTTTCCGCGGCAGGCTGCACGAGACGCCGCGTTTTATTACTTGCGCGGCTCGGGAGACCTTTGCGGCTCTGCGCGCAGCGGTGCTGGCGCTCGGCGACATCTGCGGCCGGACGGTCATCGCGGAGCTGACGCTCGAGGACGATGAGGGACACCTCGCGGACGGCACGGACGTGCGCGCGGCCATCGGCGTTCTGCAGCGCATCGGCGTGACGACCGTCATCCTGCGCGCCCGCAGCATGGAGGAGCTCTCCGAAGCGCTCGAAAAGACCGCGCCTTATGCGCGGCTGTCGCTCGGCGTGTGCTTTCCGTCCGCATGGATCGATGAAAACCTGCCGCTTTACAACACGGAGATCGTTGTTCCGGCGGAGGGAGACAATGTTTCGGCGCTCCTGCGCGCGCTCGATGAGAAGGCGGACTGCCGCAGCATCGTGCGCGACCACGACGATTTTATCCTTGCTCCCCGACGGCACCAACGCGCACTTCATCGATCCGACGATCGACATTTCCGACGAGATCGAATGCGGCCCGCGTCTGGGCGAGGATCTGCTCGAGGCGGAGGATGACTCCGGCGCGTTCAAGCTCGTGCTCGAGACCGAGGATGACCTTGTGGCGCTCGAGGAATGCCGGTATATGATCTCGCGCCCGATCTGCCTGTGTGGGAGAACGCAGACCTGCTCGAAAAGGGCCTGCGCGTGTTCCCCCGGTCTGGCGCTGTACGACGGCACATGGGAGCAGCCGGATGAGGTCGTGCATTACTGGGGAAAAAGAAAATACGGTCTGGTTCGCCTGTAAGGGGAACAAAACAGACCCGGATACGTCTATAATGAGGCGATAACAAGGAGGAAAGAGAACGGATGGACTGGAGAGAAGTCACCATCTACCCACCACCGGGGCATCGGCCCGGTCGAGGCGGTTCTGGAGGACAACGGCATCGAGGGCTATGTGCTCGAGGATGCCGCAGACTTTGAGGAATTTCTCAAGGATACCGAGATCTACTGGGACTATGTTGACGAGAATCTGGTGCGCGAAAAGCGCGCACAGGAGACCTGTCTGAAGATTTATCTTTCGGATGATGAGGCCGGCGCGAAGCAGTATGCGGCGCTGCGCACCTCGCTCGAAAACCTCAAGGCGCGCGATGAGGGAGCACGCCTGGGGCCGACTGTGTACCGAAACCGCGCTGACCCGTCAGGAGGACTGGGAGTGGGGCTGGAAGCAGTATTTCAAGCCGTTCCCGGTCGGCCATTCCTTTTATGATCAAGCCGTCGTGGGAAACCGTGGACGACGCGCAGGGGCCGCCGTATTCTTGAAATCGACCCGGCGTCGTCGTTCGGCACCGGCAGCCACGACACCACGCAGCTGTGCATGTGCGCGCTCGAGGACAACGTAAAGCCGGGCGACACCGTGCGTTTCGACATGGGCACCGGCTCCGGGCATCCTCGCCATCGCGGCGGCCATGCTCGGCGCGGAGGTGCGCACGGTCGTGGACATCGACGAAAACTGCCTGCGCACGGCGCAGGAGAACGCCGAAAAGAACCATGTCAGCATCGGCCGCGGCCTGTGCGGCGATGCGCTGCGCGACGAAAAGCTCGCAGAGGACATCGGCAGCGGCTACAGCGTCATCGTTGCGAACATCGTGGCGGACGTCATCATCGGCATGGCGCCGATGTTCTTCGCGAAAACTCGCCGAGGGCGGCACGCTCATCTGCTCGGCATCCTGAACGAACGCGCGGACGAGGTTCGTGCGGCGCTCGAAAAGGCGGGTTTCGAGGTCGTAAATCACGCGAAGAGCGACGACTGAGCGCGTTTACCGCGAAAAAATGATTTTTGGAATGATTTGTTGATTGTTCCCTTGCCAAAAGGCCGATAATTTGTTAGAATAGAAAGGTTAAGTTTGCATGCCAAGATTTTTTTTCATCGACGACAGACCGCAGGGTGAGCTTTTTATACGCTCACGGGCGAAAAAATGCGCATCATGCAGGCCGCGTGCTCCGGCTCAGACCGGGCGAGACGCTGACGCTGTGCGACGGCGCAGGCACTGATTTCGACTGTACCGTTGAGCAGGCGGAAAAAGGACAGGTTGTCTTGCCGCGTGCAGGCGGTGCACCCTGTCGGAGACCGAACCCCGGCAGGACATGACGCGTTCATGGCGCTGCCGAAGGCGACAAGATGGAGTTCGTCATTCAGAAGTCGGTGGAGCTGGGCGTGCGGAAAAAATCGTACCGTTCCTGTCGAAAACTGCGTGTCCCGCCCGGACAAGACCGATAAAGGTCGAGCGCTGGCGGAAGATCGCAGTAGAGGCCGCAAAGCAGTGCGGACGCGGCTATCTGCCGGTCGTTACTGCGGTGGAAAAAGGCGTTCGCCATGAAGCGCCGTGGACAGCAGCAAGGTCAATCGAACGAAGTACAGA
>VOFK01001261.1_pt1 | contig 41177 bp, 43 predicted proteins | sample 5384121 | NCBI WGS metagenome assembly VOFK01 (sample SAMN12384730, study PRJNA508395) | human gut metagenome | isolation source: healthy gut J | host: Homo sapiens | reverse complement strand
CCTTTGCGAACTCAGCATAAGCCCTGCAACAGGACTGCTCGGCTCATACTTGTAGATGCTTACGCCCTTGAGAGGCAACCTCTGCGGCTTTCACTGCCATAGAATGGAGGAACGGTATATCTTAATAACGCTCCCAAAGTTCTTTCGCAGTGCATCGGCAGTGCTTTTTGCGAGGTTGGTGCGGTTATCTACAATGTTCAATAGGATACCGTCGATTCGCAGGCTCGGATTGATGTACTGCCTGACCTTTCCAATGGTCTGCATCAGTTGGGTCATTCCCTTTGCCGGAAGATATTGCGCCTGCACGGGAATGATTACGCTATCTGCCGCCGCCAAAGCATTCAGAGTTACCATACCGAGCGAAGGCATACAGTCAATCAGTACATAGTCATAATTGTCTTTGACCTTGCTCAGATAGCTTCTCAGAATGGTTTCACGGCTCATTGCGGTGACAAGCATCATTTCCATAGCAGACAGCTCGATGTTGGCAGGGAGCAGATCGACATTTTCCTCGTGATGCAGAATGCCGCTTCGTGGGTCTATATGATCTTCACGGATAACCCCGGATAGCTTATCGGTAATGGTCGTCGTAAGACTGTCATTATCTCGCCACCCAAGGCAAGTCGTGAGATCGCCCTGCGGGTCGGCATCTACAAGGAGTACCTTCTTACCGAGTCGTGCAAGACCGACACCCAAATTGACCGTTGTGGTCGTTTTGCCTGTGCCGCCTTTCTGATTGCAGATAGCAATGGTTTTACAGTTTGGCATTTCGCTTTTCCTCCTTCTTATTAGATTTGGATCGCTTGATCCACCAAAACACAGGAAGCGAATCCTGTGCTTTGGTGGTCGCATTTAACTCGATCTCATCCCCCAAATGCGTAAAAGGAAATCAACAGGCGTTCGGCTGCTGACCGAACTCATAGGAATCTCACCTCTGCCGGGTACTCCGCCAGCCCCATAGGGAAGTATCATTGTCCCTGATTCGTTTCATCGCCTTATCCGTAGCAAACGGATATTTCAGAATGGTTCGGAATCGCTACCAACCTTGCTTTCCGTGATAACCCTTGTGGGCAGGAAGTTCGTGGCGCACCTTCATCCGGCTGGGGCTTTCACCCCCGATCAGGAATGTACCTATTGAATGTGTATTCGATTTTCAAGGTTCGTGAGGTTTTCGCCCTCACTAACCAACTGGGAAATTTTTTTCGATTTGAACGAACCAAATTTGGATTTTTTCAAAAAAATTTTTCTGACCGCCTTTCAGGGACAAAAAAAGCACCTATCACATCACGAGGATGTAATAGGGGCAGAAATAGAAAAAGCCCGCTGACCGAAATCAGCGGGCTTAAATCATATGAACTTATCGTATGCTATCGGAACTTGTCTGCAATCGCAAAATTCCAAACGCATTTTTGGCGTAAGCTCGGAGTAAATTGGCGTAAGTTGTGGCGTAAGCACCGACAATTTTAGGTCAATCAATAGAGCTTTGCGCCTGCCGGAATGTGAGGATCGACCATCAGCAAATGCAACTTTTCTCACCGTTTTCGTGATGCACGGCTGAGATCAACATACCGCAGGAGTCGATACCCATCATCGCTCTTGGAGGCAGATTGGTGATTGCAATGCAGGTCTTACCAACCAGTTCTTCCGGCTCATAGTATTCGTGAATTCCACTCAAAATGACCCGATCTACGCCGGTTCCGTCGTCCAGAACGAACTTTAGGAGCTTCTTGGACTTCTTCACCGCTTCGCATTCCTTGACCTTTACGGCACGGAAATCACTCTTGGAGAAGGTGTCAAAATCGACCTGATCCTCAAACAAAGGCTCAATCTGAACATTGGAAAAATCAATTTTTTCTTCCACAACGGGAGCCGCCTGAGCAGCCTCCGCAGGAGCCGAAACTTCCCTGGAAACCTTCTTGTCAGAGTCGAGCGGCTTCATTGTGGGGAACAGAATGACATCGCGAATGGAGCTTGCACCGGTCAGGAGCATTACGCAGCGGTCGATGCCGATACCGAGTCCGCCCGTGGGAGGCATGCCGTACTCAAGCGCGTTTATGAAGTCATCGTCCATCATGCCGGCCTCATCGTCGCCCTTGGCGCGCAGCTCGACCTGCTTGAGGAAGCGCTGCTTCTGGTCAATGGGGTCATTGAGCTCGGAAAACGCATTGCCCATCTCGCTGCGGCAGATAAACAGCTCAAAACGTTCGGTCAGGCGCGGATCCTTGGGGGAGCGCTTTGCAAGCGGAGACACGTCGACCGGGTGCATGGTTATGAACGTAGGCTGGATGAGCTTTTCCTCAACGAGCTGGTCAAAGCTCTCGTACAGGGCGTGACCCCATGTAGGCTCGACCTTGTCCATATCAACGCCTGCGGCCTTTGCGGCGGCTACGGCGGATGCATCGTCCTCTATCGCCATGAAATCAACGCCGACGTATTTCTTAACGGCCTCGGCCATGGTAAGGCGCTCCCAGCCCGGAGTGAGGTCGATCTCTTCGCCCTGCCATGCACACTTATAGGTGCCGAGGATCTGCATCGCGGCGCCCGACAGAAGATCCTCGAAAAGATCCATCATGTCGTTAAAATCGGCATAGGACTGATAAAGCTCAACGGTGGTGAACTCGGGATTGTGCTTTGTGTCCATGCCCTCGTTGCGGAAGATGCGGCCTATCTCGTACACACGCTCGATGCCGCCGACAATAAGGCGTTTGAGATTAAGTTCGGTCGCTATACGCAGGAACATGTCTATATCCAGCGTATTGTGATGCGTTATGAACGGACGAGCGGTAGCGCCGCCGGAAATGGTGTTAAGTACGGGAGTTTCAACCTCCATGTAGCCTCTGCCGTCGAGGAACGAGCGGACATAGCTTATAAATTTCGAGCGGATCTCAAAATTGCGGCGGCTGTCATCGCTCATGATGAGGTCAACATAGCGCTGGCGGTATTTAAGCTCGGTGCTGGTCATGCCGTGGAACTTCTCGGGCAGCGGACGCAGGCTCTTGGAAAGCAGCGTGACAGACTCGACATGTACGGAAATTTCCTCGGTCTTGGTCTTGAAAACGAAGCCCGTAACGCCGATTATATCGCCGATATCGTACTTGCGGAAGTCTGCAAACTCCTGTTCGGACACCGCGTCCTTGCGGATGTACAGCTGAATCGTGCCGCGGTCATCCTTGATGTGGCAGAATATTGCCTTGCCCATGCCGCGCTTTGACATCATGCGGCCGGCAACTTTGACGGTTTTGCCGTCAAACGACTCATAATCGTTCTTGATATCGGTCGAGTACGCGCTTCTTACAAATCGCGTCTGAGTGAAGGGATCTCTACCTTCATCCTGCAAAGCCTTGAGCTTATCGCGTCTTATTTGCAGCAGCTCGCTGAGCTCCTGCTCGGTAGCTGCATTCTCGTTTGTCTTATTCTCACTCATAGATTTCCCTCTTAGCCGTTTTCTACCGAAAGTATCTCAAAGTGCAGCTCACCTGCCGGTGCATCGACGGTGATCTTTTCACCTGCGACGTGACCATAGAGGCCGCGTCCAAAGGGCGAATCGTCGGATACGCGCCCTTCCATGGGGTTTGCCTCCTGCGAGCCGACAATTGTGTAATCCTCTTCGTAGCCATCATCAAGGTCGCGAACCTTGACTCTGCTGCCGAGGGTGACTGCTCCCTTGCGCATGCCGGTATCGACCTTCTCGACGATCTCGGCATTCTCAACAAGGCTCTTGAGCTCGGCAATTCTGGAATAGAGCTTGCCCTGCTCGGTCTTCGCCTCGTCGTATTCGCTGTTTTCGGAAAGGTCTCCGAAGCTGCGCGCTTCTTTTATCTGCTCGGCGACTTCCTTAGCCTTATCGGTTTCAAGGTACAGAAGCTCCTTTTTGAGCGCGTCAAGGCGCTCCTGACTCATCTTAAATCTGTTTTCGGTAGCCATACTCAGCTCTCCTTTATTATCCTTATTTATAACTCTCAGCTCAGCGCTTTTATCGCTGCATTGAGCTGGACTGTTGTGTCCTTCGGTATTGTGCGCCTCGATATCGGGCTTGATGCCGCCGGCTTCTGCAAGGTCAACGCGCTGCGGCGTGAGATACTTCTTTGTCGAAATGTGTATCGCACCGCCGTTTGAAAGCTCTATCGTCACCTGACTTCTCGCCTTACCTGTTGTGTGCTCGCCGACTATGGTCGCCCAGTCGTACTCCTGAAGAGCGGCCGCGAAAAACTCGGCTGCGCTATAGCTGTTTTCGTTGACGAGAACGGCCATTTTTGCGCTCAGGCATACCTTGTCGGAGGTTTGGACGGTTTCCTTTCCGGCTTTGTCAACGCTGACAAACAGATCGCCGTCTGGCAGCAGATAGTCCAAAAGCGAAACAAGCTCGCTTACAAGGCCGCCGGGATTATCGCGGACATCGAATATGAACGACTTTGCGCCCTCTGCCGTGAGCTTTTCGATAGCGCCGATCGCGCCTTCACTGCTTCCGGCTTCAAAGTTTTCGATTTTGATATAGCCGATATTATTCTCCAGCATTTTTGAGGATATCGGATTTTTATAAATTACCTCGCAGGATATCGTGACGCTCGACTCGTTTCCCTTTTCGTCGGCGATCACCATCGGGAAGTTTTTATTGAGCTTCGAGCGGATAAGCTCCTGAAGCTCGGCCGTCGTCATCCCCTCCGTCAGTTGACCGTCAACGGAGACTATGGTCTGTCCGACATTGAGGCCTGCTGTGGCCGCCGGTGTACCGTCCTCGACTGCAAATATCTCAAATTTGCCCTTATCGTTTAGCTTCACACTGACTCCGATACCTGCATACTCGTTTGCGGAAGAGAGCTTATAGGCCGCATACTCCTCGGGGCTCATGTAATAGCTCCACTTATCGTCAATGCTGCGAACCATTGCTGACGCAGCAGCGTTATACAGCGTGTCGCTGTTGGCATCGCCGATGTAGTTTTCTTCGATGATCTTTTCGATCTCGACATACGCCTTGGCGTCATTATAATATTTCTGCGCGCCGAAGCCGCCGGTCGTTATAAGATAAGTTGCGGCAGCAGTCACGATCATGACCACGAGAGCCACTATTATAAGATGGATTAACTTAAATTTTCTGCCGAAACCGGGGCGTGATCGTTTTTCCATTCAATCTCTCCTTTTTTTACGGCGCTCCGCAGTTCGGAGCCTTCGTCAGCTAAACAGTACGTTTGACTGGCAGCCGCAAGGCCGCCAGTCAAGCACATATTCTATCAAATATTATTTTCAGCGATACACTGCTGCACGGTCTCCGAGGCTTCGTTGGAAGGAGTCTGCTCGACTCAATCGGCTCTCACAGGGATAACCGTGAGCACAAGGCTGAGTATCATCGTCAGCACAAGGAGCATCGCCAGTATTGATACAACCAATCTTCTGTTCATACCAAAATCCTCACATCTTGAGGTAATTTCTGATCGCGATAACGCCGCCGACTGCGCCGACGAGTACGCCGACCGCGAGGAACGCGACGAGCACGATAACCCACACCTGAGAAAACGGAACTATCTGCACAAAGGATATTGCAAGACTCTGCGAAACTTTAGTCTCCAGTGCCTTATACAAACCCCACTGGGCAAGGAACGCAAGTCCGCCGCCGGCAATGCCGAGCACGAGTCCCTCAATAATAAAGGGGCATCGAATGAAGCTGTTGGATGCGCCGACCATCTTCATTATGGCGATCTCTTCTCTTCTGCCGTAGGTCGCGAGCTTTATGGTATTGCTCATGATAAACAGCGACACAAAGCCGAGGATGGCTATGAGCACAAGCGATACTATGCTTATGACGTTGCGAACGGAGATAAATTTATCCGCAAATTCGGTGGGCGCGTTGACCTTATCGATACCGTCAACATTTTCTATCGCGGTTTTAGTTGCGTCCATTTGGCTGAGGTCAACAAGCTGAATGACAAAGCGATGGCGGAAAACCTCGTCGTTAAGGCCCTCCATATAGCTTTCATCATACTTTTCAAGGAAGTTCTGACGCGCCTCGCTGCGGCTCACAAAGTCCACGCTTGCGACATTGTCGAGCGCCTCGAGCTTTGTCTGTATCTGCGCGGTCGCCTCCTGTGCGGTCATATCCTCGTCAACGTAGGCAAGGATCTGGTTCTGATTTCCGATATCCTCGACTATCTGGTTGACGTTTATATCAAGAAGCGTGAAGCTGCCCATTACTATCAGGCAGGCAATTATTATCGTGACCGAGGCAAAGGACATGAATCCGTGCGTAAACACATTGCGGAAGCCCTCGCCTATAAGATATCCGTATCTATTCAACTTCATAACTGTAGTACCCGTCCATTCCGTCGCTGATAAGGTGGCCGCCGTCGATGGCTATGACACGCTTTGAGAAAGCATTGACCAGTTCCTTTTCGTGAGTAACCACAAGGATCGTGGTTCCCATTTCGTTGATCTTCTCAAGCAAAAGCATAAGCTCAAGGCTGCGCACGGGGTCAAGGTTGCCGGTCGGCTCGTCGGCGATTATCATGGTCGGATTATTGACCAGAGCGCGCGCTATTGCAACACGCTGCTGCTCGCCGCCGGAAAGCTCCGCCGGTAGGCGCTTTTCACGTCCCTCAAGGCCGACAAGCTCCAAAACACGGGGCACACGGTCTTTGATCGCCTTGTTCGTTGCGCCGACAACGCGCATCGCAAATGCCACGTTATCATAAACCGTCATCTTATCAATAAGTCTGAAGTCCTGGAAGATGACGCCGAGCGTTCTTCTCATCTGCGGCATTTTGCGGCGCTTGAGCTTGTTCATATTAAAGCCGTTTACGATGACCTCGCCTTCGGATGCCATAATCTCGCCAGTGAGAAGTTTTATTATCGTCGTCTTGCCCGAGCCGGACGGCCCGACAAGGAAGGCAAACTCACCCTCATTTATAGTTAAGCTGAAATTATCGAGCGCGGCAACATCGCTGTTGTCATAAACCATAGTTACATTGTTCATCTGAACCATGTGTCATTTTCCTCCTGAGGATTTCGGGGACATTCCCCTACGGATTTCAGCGGCCGTTGCTGTTGACAGAGTCAAGATACTGCTTGACCATCATTGCGACCTTGAACACGATGGCGTGATCAAACTCGCGCAGATCAAGGCCGGTGATCTTCTTGATCTTCTCCAGCCTGTACACAAGCGTGTTGCGGTGAACGTACAGCTTGCGGCTCGTTTCCGAGACGTTGAGGTTATTCTCGAAGAATTTGTTTATCGTTTCAAGCGTGTCCTCGTCAAGAGTTTCAAGCGGATTTTTCTTGAAGACCTCGTTGAGGAACATTTCGCAGAGCGTTGTGGGCAGCTGATATATTATACGGCCGATGCCGAGATTTTCATAGCTGATGATCGTCTTTTCCGAATCGAAAACTCTGCCGACGTCGATCGCGATCTGGGCTTCCTTATAGCGGTCGGCAAGCTCGCGCAGGTGACGCGCGGTCGTTCCGATGCCGATGATGCATTTAATCTGAAGCTCGTTGCGCAGAACGGTCTCGACGCTCTCGGCAATGGCTTTCACCTCGGCGCTGTTGTCGCCGCCGGGAAGCTCTTTTATAACGACGATATCCGTCTCGTTTATGCTGATGACGAAGTCATGCTGCTTATCGGGGAAAAGCGTCTGCAAGACCTCGACGCTCGCAACGTCCGAGCGCTCGACCTGACGCACGAGCAGCAGCGCACGCGGAACATCGGGGGCAAAGTGCAGCTCCTTTGTTCTTACATAAACGTCGCCGGGAAGAATGTTATCGGAAATTATATTTTTAAGAAAAGCGGCCTTATTGTACTTTTCCTCGTAATTCATCTTCGCCTCGTTAAAGGCGACGGCAGCCATCATGCACGTCATGCGCGCCATATCGTCGCAGCCCTCAACAAAAACGGCATAGTCAAACTTGCTGCTGTTATTGCTGAGCACCTTATAGGTACGCACGCCGCTTACAAGCACAGGCTCCGAGAAATCATAGCTCATGCTCGAAAAGTCGTCAAGCCTTGAGCCGATCATGGGCAGCTCACTGCACGTGATGACAAAGCCCTGATCATCAATGATGCCGATGCAGCGGTCGGTAGCTTCCTTTATCTGTATTATCACGCTCTGAAAAATTCTGCTGGACATCGTCTTTTTACCTCCAGTGAAGTATATGGGTATTTTAACGATAGATAATATTCAACACTTTCTACATGATAATACTTTTTTGTGCGTTTTTCAATAGAAAATCACATTATTTTTGTGCGTTTTTCAAAAAATCGCATAATTGTTTTGATAAAAGCACCAAATATAGGGCTCATTTTTGTTATTTTTTCTTATTCACACTGCACAACTCTTTTTCCGTCAATTGACGAAATTGGCCCGGCAGGAGCGATTTATCAAGCTCAAGCGCGCCGATCGAGAGCCTTTTTAGCTCCGTAACCGGCTTTCCGCGTGAGGCGAGCATACGCTTTACCTGATGGTATTTGCCCTCCATAACGCGCACGAGGCAGCTTCCGTCTGGCAGCTTTTCAAGCCCTGCCGGCAGGCACTGTGTTCCGTCGGCAAGCACTATCCCCTGCCTGAACGCTTCAACGTCGGCATCGTCAACCGGGCTTTCTGTGCAGGCACGATAGGTCTTTACGATCTCGGACTTCGGCGAGATCACGCGGTGTGCAAACTCTCCGTCGTTCGTTATTATAAGAAGTCCGGTCGTGTCCTTATCCAGCCTGCCGACCGGGAAAAAGATTTTTTCTTTCTTAGTTCTGCCGGGAACAGGTCAATCACCGTTTTCTGCTTTTTATCATCGGTCGCCGATAGCAGTCCCGACGGTTTTTATTGAGCATGTAGTAGCAAAATTTTTCATATCTTACCGGCTTGCCGTCAAGCGTTACCTGCGCGGCGTCGCTGTCAAGCTTCTGCTCCGGAGCAGTTACCGGAACTCCGTCAACACAAACGCTGCCGTTCTTTATTATCTCCCGAAGCCGGCTTCGTGAAAGTGCGGTGCACTCGGACAGGTATTTGTCAAGTCGCATAAGCGGCATAATATCACCATGTTCAGCATAGGATTAGTTAGGAAAAAAACTTGAGCTTATTATAACATAAAGTATTGATTTTTTGAATAGGAAAAGGCAAATATACGCATATGTTAACAAAATGTTTAAAGCTGACAAAAACACGCGCAGTTGCGCTTCTGCTCATGCTTGGAGTTATGCTCGCCGCCGCCGTTGTCCTTTGCTCCTCGCCGCGAAGCATTTTCAGCACCGGCGACATGCTCGACGTCTCGCAGCTCAATGGGCGCGAAAAGTATCTCGCGTCATATGGCTGGGTGATCGATCCGGCCAGCGAGACCGAGCGCACTGTTCTGCTTCCAAAGAAATTCGAGGGCACGGTCAGGGACTATGCCGACATGCAGACGGATCAAGGCTATGACTTTGCGTTTTATTCGGGGCTTGAATGCAGGCAGTTTACATACGAGGTGACAAATTACGACGGCTGCGACGGCACGGTTTATGCCGTGCTGTACGTCAAAGGAACTCGCGTCATCGGCGGCGATATACATTCTGCCGAGATAAACGGGTTCATGCATGGTATAAGATGAAAAATGCCCCTTGAAGCAGTGCTTCAAGGGGCATAGTTTACGAACTTTTCAGTTCGGTGAGTTTAGGAAATTACTCCTCGACCTCGATAACAACGCCGGAACCGACAGTGCGGCCACCCTCACGGATAGCGAAACGCAGGCCCTTCTCGATTGCGATCGGGGTGATCAGCTCGACCTTCATGTCGACGTTATCGCCGGGCATGCACATCTCGGTGCCTTCGGGCAGGGTGATGACGCCGGTAACGTCGGTGGTACGGAAGTAGAACTGAGGACGGTAGTTGTTGAAGAACGGGGTGTGACGGCCGCCTTCGTCCTTGGACAGAACGTAAACCTGGCCAACGAACTTGGTGTGGGGCTTAATGGAGCCGGGAGCTGCCAGAACCTGGCCACGCTCTACGTCCTTCTTTGCGATACCACGGAGAAGAGTACCGACGTTGTCGCCAGCCTCTGCGTACTCGAGGATCTTGTGGAACATCTCGGTACCGGTAACGGTGGTCTCAGTGCTCTCGTCCTTCAGACCAACGATCTCGACCTTGTCGCCGACCTTGACGCGGCCACGCTCTACACGACCGGTGGTAACGGTGCCACGGCCGGAGATGGTGAATACGTCCTCGATAGGCATAAGGAACGGCTGGTCTGCCTTACGGTCAGGAGTGGGGATCCAGGTATCAACTGCATCCATGAGCTCCTTGATGCAAGCATACTCGGGAGCATTGGGATCGGTGGACTCGCAAACGAGTGCGTTAAGAGCGGAACCGCGGATGATGGGGGTGTCGTCTCCGGGGAAGCCGTAGAAGTCGAGCAGCTCGCGAACTTCCATCTCGACGAGCTCGAGGAGCTCTTCGTCGTCAACCTGATCGCACTTGTTCAGGAATACGAGGACGGAAGGAACGTTAACCTGACGGGCAAGCAGAAGGTGCTCACGAGTCTGAGCCATGGGGCCGTCGGATGCTGCGATAACGAGGATAGCGCCGTCCATCTGAGCTGCGCCGGTGATCATGTTCTTGATATAGTCGGCGTGGCCCGGGCAGTCAACGTGTGCGTAGTGACGATGAGCGGTCTTGTACTCAACGTGTGCGGTGTTGATGGTGATGCCGCGTTCTCTCTCTTCGGGAGCCTTGTCGATGGAAGAGTAATCAGTGTACTCTGCGTCGCCGAACAGAGCAAGGTACTTGGTGATAGCTGCGGTCAGAGTGGTCTTGCCATGGTCGATATGACCGATGGTGCCGATATTGACGTGGGGCAGGGATCTGTCGAATTGCTGCTTTGCCATAATAATAACCTCCGTTAAATTGATACAATGATTTGATTAAACTACTTGCTTATATGGTTTATCAGCCCTTGCGTGTGCCGCGAAGAGTCTCCTGGAGATTCTTCGGAAGCTCGACATAGTGGCTGGGTTCCATGCTGTAGGTCGCGCGTCCCTGAGTTTTGCTTCTCAGGTCGGTAGCGTAGCCAAACATGGATGCAAGAGGCACATGAGCCTCGATGACGGCGGCACCGTTTCTGATGTCCGAGCCGACGATCTGGCCGCGTCTTGCATTTATATCGCCCATAACGTCGCCCATATATTCGTCGGGAGCCGTTACGACGACCTTCATAATAGGTTCAAGCAGAGTGGGGCCTGCCTTCTCGCAGGCTTCCTTGAATGCCATGCTGCCGCAGATCTTAAACGCCATTTCGGACGAGTCTACCTCGTGGTAAGAACCGTCTATAAGCGTTACCTTCACATCTACGACCTGATAGCCGGCGAGCACACCCGACTGCATTGCGCCCTGGATGCCCTGATCGACACAGGGGATATACTCCTTGGGGATAGCGCCGCCGGTGATCTTGTTGATAAACTCATAGCCCTTGCCGGACTCGTTGGGCTCAACAGTGATCTTACAATGTGCAAACTGGCCCTTACCGCCCGTCTGACGGGCATAGCGGGTATCGACGGTCGCCTCACGCGTGATGGTCTCCTTATAGGAAACCTGCGGCTTGCCGACATTAGCCTCGACCTTGAACTCGCGCAGAAGTCTGTCAACGATGATCTCAAGATGAAGCTCGCCCATACCGGCGATTATGGTCTGGCCCGACTCTTCGTCGGTGTAGGTCTTGAAGGTAGGATCCTCCTCCGCCAGCTTCTGAAGCGCAATAGCCATCTTCTCCTGACCGGCTTTGGTCTTGGGCTCGATAGCAACACGGATAACAGGCTCGGGGAATTCCATGGATTCAAGGATGATCGGATTTTTTCTCATCGCAGAGCGTATCGCCGGTCGTGGTATTTTTAAGGCCGACGGCGGCAGCGATATCGCCGGAATAAGCGACGGAAAGATCTTCTCTGTGGTTTGCGTGCATCAGCAGTATTCTGCCGATACGCTCACGCTGACCCTTGGACGAGTTCAAAACCGTTTTGCCGGCTTCAACTGTGCCGGAATAGACACGGAAGAAGCTCAGGCGGCCGACAAAGGGGTCGGTCATGATCTTGAACGCGAGTGCGGAGAACGGTGCATCATCGGATGCCTCACGGGTCTCTTCCTCATCTGTCTTGGGGTTGGTACCGCTTATTGCGGGGATGTCCAGCGGAGAGGGCATGTAATCGACTATAGCATCGAGCAGCTTCTGCACGCCTTTGTTTTTATACGAAGTGCCGCAGACCACGGGAACCATCTGAACAGCGCATGTGGCCTTTCTGATGGCTGCGCGGATCATATCCTGCGGAACCTCTTCTCCTTCGAGATAAAGCATCATTATCTCGTCGTCGAAATCCGAGATAGCTTCCAGCATCTTTACGCGGTATTCCTCGGCCATATCTCGCATATCCTCGGGTATCTCCTCGGTGCGCATGTCGTTGCCGAGATCATCGTAATAAATGCGGGCATTCATCTCAACCAGATCGATTATGCCACGGAAATCCGCTTCGGCGCCGATCGGGAGCTGGATGGGCACTGCATTGCACTTAAGTCTGTCATGCACCATATCGAGAACATGATAGAAGTCCGCGCCCATGATATCCATCTTGTTTACGTATATCATACGAGGAACATGATAGTGATCGGCCTGTCTCCAAACTGTCTCGGACTGCGGCTCAACGCCGCCCTTGGCACACAATACGGTCACGCAGCCGTCAAGAACGCGCAGCGAACGCTCGACCTCGACGGTGAAGTCAACGTGACCCGGGGTATCAATGATATTGATTCTGGTATCGCGCCAGTGGCAGGTGGTTGCTGCGGAAGTGATGGTTATACCCCTCTCCTGCTCCTGCTCCATCCAGTCCATGGTCGCGGTACCTTCATGGGTCTCGCCGATCTTGTAGTTTACGCCGGTATAGTAAAGAATACGCTCGGTCGTCGTAGTCTTGCCGGCGTCGATGTGAGCCATGATACCGATATTTCTGGTTTTTTCAAGTGAGTACTGTCTTGGCATAATCTTCTCCTGTAAAGATTACCATCTGAAGTGTGCGAAGGCCTTGTTGGAGTCTGCCATCTTGTGGGTATCTTCGCGCTTCTTGACGGATGCGCCGAGGTTGTTGCAGGCATCCATGATCTCGCCTGCAAGGCGCTCCTTCATGGTCTTCTCGCCACGCTTGCGGGCGTAGCCGACCAGCCAACGCAGGCCGAGAGTCTGACGACGTGCAGGTCTTACTTCGATAGGAACCTGGTAAGTTGCACCGCCGACACGGCGAGCCTTAACTTCGAGGCTGGGCATGATATTGTTCATTGCTTCGGTGAAGGCGTCAAGGGGTTCCTTGCCGGTCTTCTCCTTGATGATGTCAAAAGCGTCGTAAACGACCTTCTGAGCAACACCCTTTTTGCCGTCCAGCATGATAGCGTTGATGAGCTTGGTCACCAGAACACTATTGTACATAGGATCGGGTAAAATTTCTCTTTTGGGAACATTACCTCTTCTGGGCACTGTGCTTCCCTCCTTCATTAAAAAATGACTTCACAGGTACTCGGAACGGATTTGCACCATTCCGTCTGCGCCCCGAGGTCTAATAATATATAGTAGACAACAGGGCAAAATTTTGCTTGTTGGAAATTACTTTTTCTTTGCAGCCTTGGGTCTCTTCGCGCCGTACTTGGAGCGAGCCTGCATACGACCGGTAACACCCTGAGCATCGAGGGTGCCGCGAATGATGTGGTAACGAACACCGGGAAGGTCCTTAACACGGCCGCCACGGATCATAACAACGCTATGCTCCTGAAGGTTATGGCCGACACCGGGAATGTAAGCGGTGACTTCGTAACCGTTGGTCAGACGCACACGGGCGATCTTACGCAGTGCGGAGTTCGGCTTCTTCGGGGTGGAGGTACGAACTGCGGTGCAGACGCCTCTCTTCTGAGGGGAGCTCAGGTCGGTCTCGCAATTTTTCAGGGTGTTGAGACCCTTCTGCATTGCGGGGGAGTTGGACTTATAAGTCGACTTCTCTCTGCCTTTTCTCACCAGCTGGTTAAACGTGGGCAATTTTCATTTCTCCTTTCTTGAAAAATTCCTTGAATTTCAAGGTTTTTGCATGGATTTTATGCTTTTGGGCGCACAAATCCCACACAGACTGAAATTTTAGCATATTACACAAATTCAGTCAAGATTTTTTTACACAAAAATGAGCTGCAATTTTTAATTTTATATGTTGATTTCGCATTTTTCGTATTTAAAAGGCAAAAGTGCAGGTTGCATCTTCGGCATATTTTTATGCATAAGCTGACGAGAGTCGAACGCATATCGGTTTTGACGGGCAGATTTCCGCCCATGCTGCGTTAAAGCTCTTGACAATACGGCAGTATTCTCTTCAAGCTTTGCCTTGCCTGAGCAAAAATCTGCTCCGGCAAAACTGCAAGGCACCTGTCGGCTGTGCTTTTCGAGATATTTTCGGCTTTCTTTGGTGCAGGTGGGCCGGCGCACATCAAGACAAAAAAGGCGAAAATAGCCGGAAGGGCGCGCTGACAGGCGATATGGGTTCGACTCTCGTCAGCTTAAGCTGACGAGAGTCAAACGCATATCGGTTTTGACGGGCAGATTTCCGCCCATGCTGCGTTAAAGCTCTTGACAATACGGCAGTATTCTCTTCAAGCTTTGCCTTGCCTGAGCAAAAATCTGCTCCGGCAAAACTGCAAGGCACCTGTCGGCTGTGCTTTTCGAGATATTTCGGCTTTCTTTGGTGCAGGTGGGCTGGCGCCCATCAAGGCAAAAAAGGCGAAAATAGCCGGAAGGGCGCGCTGACAGGCGATATGGGTTCAATTCTCGTCAGCTTAAACACTATAATATTGATTTTTACAGGCGCGTGTGCTATATTATTTGTTATCAATTTAAATACTTTTAAAATTGAAAGGATATTGGCAATGAAACCAAAATTTGACGGCTACGCGGCGCAGTACGACGCATGGTTTATGGAAAATGACAAGCTGTTTGAAAGTGAGCTTCGTCTGTTCAAAAAGGCGCTTGGCGATGTCGAGGGCAAGCGGGTTCTCTCCGTCGGCTGCGGCAGCGGCTTGTTTGAAAGCATGATAGATTTCAGCAACATCGAGGGCATCGAGCCTTCGCGCGACATGGGAGCGATCGCCCAGAAGCGCGGCATAAACGTTGTCCAGTTCGGCGCGATCGAGGATGCCGAATTAGAAGAAAACGCCTACGATGTGATATATCTCAACGGCAGCTCCAGCTATATCGAAGACCTTGCCTACGCCTTTAATATCTGCAAGAAGGCTCTTAAGCCCAACGGGAAGTTTATCTCCCTTGATGTGCCCAAGGAGAGCGCGTTCGGGTTTATGTATCTGCTTGCCAAAAACGTCGGAACGTTTGAGCATCCGTACCTCGAGGGCGTCATGCCCAAGCTTCCGTATCCTCTCGAGCTGTGCTGCGCAGGCGTATGGCATTCAACCGAAGAGAAGATCGACGTGCTCAAGTCGCTCGGCTTCCATGACTTTGATTTCTACCAGACACTTCTTAAAAACCCCATGTACACAAACGAAGAGGTCGAAGAGGTCGCATCCGGCTACCGGAGCGGCGGATACGTTGCGATAATCGCGCACAAATAAGGCCGTATGAAGCTTTCAGAAACGCTCTATGCGCAGGTGCAGGACATCTGGCCGCGATATCTGTCCCATCCGTTCGTCACCGAAATGGCTTGCGGCACTCTGCCTAAGGAAAAGTTCCGCTACTACATGTTACAGGACTATCTGTATTTGCAGGATTACGTTAAGATCTTCGCCGCGATGATCCAAAAGGCCGAGGATTTTGAGCAAATACGTTTTCTGTGCGGCGAAATGTCCGCCACTATCGACGAAACATTCCGCACCCACCTGCCGTACATGAAGCGGCTTGGCATAGGCGAGCAGGAGATCGCCTGCGCGACCGCGCATATCGACAGCAGCGCCTACAGCCACTATATGATCTGCGAGGCGCAGGCCGGCGATGTGCTGACCGGTCTTGTTGCGCTGCTAAACTGCTCGTGGAGCTATGCGTACATTGCCGAGAAAACGGTTGAGGCATATCCCGAGGCCGTCAATGACGAAAGCTACGGCTCGTGGTTTGCAGGCTATGTCTCGCCGGAGTATAAAAAGACAAATCAGGCGCTTATAGACAGGATAGACGCGCTTGCCGAGAACATCGACGAGAAAAAAACTCGTCACCTGTGCGAGATCTTCAAAAAGTGCTGTCTTTTTGATCTTCGCTTCTGGGACATGGTGTACGCCATGGGCAAGTGCTGAGCTTCTCCCCTGCACAAATTATGCAAAATTCCCACGTCCGAGCTGCGGACGTGGGAATTTTTACGGTGCGCGGCAGATTGGCAAAAATACACAAAGAAGCCGCCCGTTTGGGCGGCTTCCAAAGCTGTGTATTTAGTTATTACGCATTCGGCTGTCAGATGATTATGCCGCGCTTTTGCTTCGAAGCTAAGCTCATCACGGAAATCAGGATGGGCGATAGCAATGAGCTGGCGGGTGCGCTCGCCGAGACTTCTGCCGCGCATATGGGCAATGCCGTACTCGGTGACGATGTAGTCAACATCGTTTTTCGAGGTCGTGCAGACTGCGCCCGGGGTGAGGATGGGCTTGATCTTGCTTATCGTGCCGCCCTTTGCGGTCGAGGTGAACGCAATGAAGCTCTTGCCGCCCTTGGACTGGCATGCGCCGCGGACGAAGTCGATCTGGCCGCCGGAGCCGGACATGTGCTTTGTGCCGACGGATTCAGCACAGACCTGGCCGAAGAAATCGACCTCGATGGCTGCATTTATGGATATCATGTTATCGTTCTTGCAGATGACCTCGGGATTGTTTACATAGTCAACGGGCAGGATCTCGATCGCCGGGTTATCATCGACATAGTCGTATATCCTCTTGGAGCCGTAAGCAAAGGTGGTAACGCTCTTGCCGCGGTGGATCTGCTTTTTGGAGTTGTTGACGGCGCCGCACTCGATAAGCTCGACCATGGAGTCGGTGAACATTTCGGTATGTATGCCGAGATCGTGCTTGGATTTGAGCGCCATACCGGTAGCATCAGGAATTGCGCCGATGCCGAGCTGGATGCATGCACCGTCGGGGATCTGCTCTGCTATGAGGTTGCCGATGGTCTGGCTGACCTCGTCGATGGCGACGGGAGGCAGAACCGGCAGCTCGTGATTATACTCAACGATAGCATCTACCTGAGAAACATGCAGCTGGGTGCCGCACAGGCATCTGGGCTGATTCTCGTTTACTTCGACGAAAACTCTCTTCGCCTTGTCTATCATCGCTTCGGCGTAAGAGCCGTTGAGCGCGAGGCTGAAGTAGCCGTGGCTGTCCATGGGCGAGACCTCGATGCAGAACGCATCGTACTCATACTCAGCGCGGATGTGGCGAGGAATATCGCGGTAGTAGGTCGGCAGAAGATCTGCCCAGCCGCCGTTTATCGCCTTGCGCGCATAGCCGGAGCTGAACCATGAGTAGCCGGTCATTTTTCCGAACATGTCGGGATCGGTGTAAAACTCAAAGGGATATGCGTCAAGAAGGGTCTGAACCTGCACGCCCTTAATATCGCTGCTCTTGACTCTTGCGGCGATAGCGTTCATAATTGCCGGTGCCTGCGAGGGAGCCGTGTCCATACCGAGGATCCAGCCGGACTCGACCTGCTTTGCAAGTTCTTCTGCACTAATCAGTTTTTCAGCATATAATGCTTTATAATCGGTCATTTTTAACACTCCTGAAACAATTTTGTGTCTAAGCTAGTGATATTATATAATAGTGCGTAATTAAATTCAAGTATTCAGGACGTCTGTTGGGCGTATTCACTATAATTTATTTTGTAACGATCACGGAGGATAAATATGAGGTTTACGAAAATGCACGGAGCCGGCAACGACTTTGTCGTGATAAATACTATTGAAGAGAATATTTCTCTCTCATCCGCTTCCTGCCTTGCGCGCACGCTGTGCAGCCGCAGAACAGGCATCGGCGCAGACGGGCTTATGCTCGTTGCTCCGGCTGAGGGAAACGCTGACTATCGTCTGCTGTTTTACAACTCCGACGGAAGCCTCGGCGAAATGTGCGGCAACGGAGCGCGGTGCATAGCGCGATACGGCTATGAGCACGGTCTTGCAGGTGAAAGCCAGCGCATTGAGACCACCGCCGGGCTTGTCACCGGCGAGCGGATAAGCCGGACGCTTTACCGTATAAGGCTCAACGATCCGTCGGTCATTGATCTGCACCGCTCAGCCGAGGGCTGCGACTGCACATACATTGAGCTTGGCGACCCCGGTATACCGCACGCCGTACTCATTAAAGACGATTGGGACAGGATACCCGAGGACAAACTTCGCACACTCGGCAAAAGGCTGCGCCACTCCCCTGCTTTTCCGAAGGGCGCAAACGTAAACTTCGTTAAGCTCGTTGGAGAAGATGCGGTTAAGGCAATAACATACGAACGCGGAGTTGAGGACTTCACCCTAGCCTGCGGCACCGGCTGCGGCAGCATCGTAACGGCTCTGACGCTCAAAGGGCTTGTTTCGGACAAAGACGTCAAGGTCTCAATGCCGGGCGGAGAGCTTTTTGTTACGCTCACGCACGAGGACGGCACAGCGCGCGACGTGTACCTCACCGGGCCGACCTGCGTTGTGTTTGAGGGCGAAACAAAAGAAATTTAATTTTTTATCTTTTCCATGCAATAAAACGGCTCTGCTGTGCATTGTTATGGTGAAAGGATCTTCGGTATGCTTTTTATGACGGTTGCAACAAGTGAATATTCCGAAGCTAAGGTGCTCGAATCGCTGCTTGCGCGCATAGCAAAAGGCGACAAGGAAGCACTGGGCGAGCTACGAGCGCACCCACGCCGCGGTTTTCGGCTTTGCGATGAGCATGGCTTCCACCCCTGCCGACGCAGAAGACGTTCTGCACGACACATATCTTGCCGTTTACTCATCAGCCGAAAGCTACACTGCCAAGGGAAAGCCGATGGCATGGATCATGACCATAGCCAAAAACCTTGCGAGAATGCGCATGCGCAAGGCACGGCGGCAGCTTGACATAGCCGACGACGACTGGGGACGCTACCTTGCCGCAAAAAGCGAGGTCAGCTCCGACGAGCGCGTACTGCTTCAGACAGCGATGAAGATCCTTTCCGACGACGAGCAGCAGATCGTGATGCTGCACGCAGTGGCCGGAGTCAAGCACCGCGAGATCGCGGCGATACTTGACATGCCGACTGCGACGGTACTTTCCAAGTACTCACGAGCCATAAAAAAACTAAGGACTGTGATGGAGGCAGATTAAGATGAAAAACGACAAAGCATCGAAACTAAGCTCCGCTCTGCCGTTTCCCACGCGGTTCCGGACGCTCTGGACGATATCCTCAGCGCGTGTGACCATGAGAAAGGAAAGGTAATTTACATGGAAAAGAAAAGAACATCTCCCCTGCGCAGCTTCGCTGCGATAGCCGCGGTGCTTGTGCTTATAGTTGCAGGCGTATTTGCAATGAAAACCTTCGGCGGCAGCTCGGCCGACACTCTGGCAGCTGTCGTATCCCTTGATGTTAACCCCAGCATCGAACTGAACGTTGACAAGGACGAAAACGTGCTCTCGGCCAAGGGACTCAATGCCGACGGAAAAACCGTGCTCGGCGATATGCAGCTTAAAGGCAGCAAGCTTGACGTTGCGGTAAACGCGATAATAGGCTCGATGCTGCAAAACGGATACCTTGACGATATGGCAAACTCCATTTTGCTGTCGGTTTCCGGCGTTGACGGATATAATGCCGAAACTCTGCGCTCGAAGCTTGCATCCGACGTGAACAAGCAGCTTAAAGACTGCGCCGTGCTCAGCCAGGACGTTTCCGGTGCCGACAGCGAGACCGTGAAGCTTGCGGAAAAATATGACATCTCCGTCGGCAAGGCAGCTCTCATCCGCCAGATCGTAAGCGCAGACGCGCGCCACAGCTTTGAAGAGCTTGCTCCCCTTTCGATAAATGAGCTTAATCTTCTTGCCGACGGCAAGTCGCTCGGCACCATCGACTCAACCGGCAAGGCAAGCTCCAAGGCATACATCGGCCGCGACGCGGCGCTCGAGGCTGCACTCAAGCATGCAAGTCTGAGCAAAAACGATGTTCGCAATATCGATATCGAGCTTGACTATGAATACGGCAGCATGGTGTACGAGGTCGAGTTTGAAGTTGGAACGACAGAGTACGAATACGACATAAACGCCGCCACCGGCGAGATCGTATGGTACGAGAAAGACTCCGGCGGCAATATAGAGCAGGGCGGCTCTGCCGCTGAGGGCAAGGACTCAGTCGGCAAAGACAAGGCCGTACAGACAGCTCTCGGTCACGCAGGTCTCACCTCCTCGCAGGTAACGCAGCTTGAAGCTAAGCTCGACCGCGACGGCGGCAAGCTCGTTTACGAGATAGAGTTCCGCTCCGGCAATTACGAATACGAGTATGAAATTGACGCCTCGAGCGGCTCGATCATAAAAAGCGAAAAGGATTTAGACGACTAAACGAAAAGCCTCCGGTCAGTGACCGGAGGTTTTTTGCGTCATACATACTGCTTGCGTGGGATCCTGTCGTAATTCCAGAGGAGTATCGGCTCCACGCAGTAGGCAAGGAATTTCATATCAAGGTTAAAGAAATATATTAAAAACGTCACGGCAAAGAAGCCCGCTCCGCCGCCGAGCATTTTAACGGGCAGCATTTTGAGTTTTGACATATCGTTTCTCCTTTCTTACCATGCGTGTTCATCCGGCAGGACCTCGATTGTCGGGTCGAGCGGCTCTTCGCGCATGACGGTGCGCATATACTGATTGAACTGGTCGCGTATGGCCTGACGGGTGTAAACTCGCGGATCGGCAAGGTCATGGCAGACCCAGACAAGATTTATGCCGCGCTCTCTCGCCTGCTCTTCGAACTGACCGTGCATGCCGGTCAGCGCCTTGCAGGACATGTGCTCCCACATCATGACCATGTCGGCATTCATCTTCTCGCAGTACTCCCAAAGCTCATCGACGAGGACCTTGTATCCGCCGTGAGTGTGGTTACGCATGATCATGTTCATCGTCAGCCACGCCATATCGTAGTACGCCTGCTCGCGGTTTTCGGGAGTGTCCTCCTCGGCTATCTCCTCGCTTATGACCATCGACAGCATATCCGTCAGAGGCACAACGCCCCAGCACTGGATCATCCAGTACAGCATGTCGATGATGTACTGCGGCTGAACGCCCCAGACTATGCATCTGTGACGATATTCGGAAGCCATCATTGCCTTTCTCTTATAGCCCTGCTGAACGAGCTTCATGATCTTCCTGTCTATCTCGACGAAGGCCGGGTAACGTCCGCAGTTGCCCATGTAGTTTGTGTCGTTATACAGAGAGAACACAGCGCCGACAAACTGCGGATAGGGCGTGCTGTTGACCTCCAGCCAGTTTACACGGTTGCGCGTCGTATTGTTAACGCGCTTTGCGCACTCGAAATACGCGTTCCAGTCCCACTTCTCGCCGGTCTGCTCCTCGATAAATTTTATGGCTGCCTTGACATCGTTTGCAGCATACTTCTGAACGTCCTCCTGCTTGTGGCGCATGGGCGCAACAAGCTGGAAGGTCGGTATGCCGTACTCTCGCTCAAGGCGCTTGGCAATAAGGCCGTTTCCCATAAGCGAGCCGTCGCAGGTAGTATTCACCTGCACGGCGCACTTACCGAGCACGGGGAAGTCGTCGTCTATCGAAACTCCAAGCTCCGCCTCCGGCATAGGGCACACGTCGCCGGGGATGCCGAACTCCTGTGCGACATCGAGATAATGCAGGCCCGAGTTCTGATTAAGAAGGTTTGCCGAGAACATCGTGGGTACCTCGCGCAGGATGCAGTTGAGCGTCGGGAAGCCCATCATTACCGCCGTCATTGCGTTTTCGTCCCAAAGGACGCTCTTTTCCGAGTATTTTACGTCGTTGCCCGTTCTGCGGTCGCCCCTTATGCAGTTATCAATGCAGGTTGCAACGTCCTTTACGACGAAATCCATCGCAATGTGGGTGATGCGCAGAGCCTCGTCGCGCAGACCGATGGTGAATTTATCGAGCATGTGCGGCACGGCGAGATAGTTTCCGAACCATCTGTAGCGGAACATCGCCTTGACGTTACGCGGCTTTATAATTACCTTTGCCAGTATAGAGAGAAGGTAGAGCCATCTTGTGTAGTCGTACAGCGTATCCTTTAATCCGCGCCACTCGCGGCGGCGGCGAACCTTGCCATGATCGTACAGAACACCTAACTGTTTTTCGCCCTTGCGTTCTTTATCGTTTACTACTATAGCCATTACTTTGCACCTCCCTGAAGCTTTTTGATTTCAATGCTTTCCACGAACGCCTGAACACGGGTGCGCATCTGGCCGACGGACGAGCTGATGTTATACGGTCTGTCTACGGACAGAACGGGATAATTGTATTCCTCGCGCAGCATTGTAGATCCGAGAAGCCGCTCGTATGCCCATGGGTCACAGAACTTTATCTGCTGATATATGATACCTTCGGCATTGTACTCCCTTGCTATGTCGTTTACATATGCCTTACGGCCATAGACCTTTTCCATGTTGAACATACGTGGACAATGACCGTTATAGACATAGTGGCGGCAGACCTGCGTGAGCGCATCCTCCTCGTCATTCAGTTCTATCTCCATTCTGCCGGGCAGCGAGCCGAAGCAGAACCTGTCGGCGCAGACATAAGCGCCGGTCTCTTCAATAAGCTTTATAAAGCCGCTGTCATCGACCTCGGAGCCGACTACCGCTATCCTCGCGCGGTATTCCCTATCCTCCGGCTCGCGCGTTTTTATCTCCTCAAGCGTCTCCTCAAGCTTGTCGATTATGAGATACTGCGGCATAACATATGTAGCAAGGGTCAAAACATGGAACTCGTAGCCTGTTATCCTCGGGCGTGCTTCCTTTCGGAAGTTTCCTATCTCGGTTATAACGCGGCAGACGCGGTTATGCTCCTCAACGGCCTTGCGTACAGCAGCATCCGAGACATCGATGCCGTAATTTTCGCTCAGCGGCTTGAGTATGTGGTTTTTGCACTGCAAAACCAGCAGCTCGACGCCATTTTCATCGGCCTTGAGAGGTATCTCCATAAACTCGTGGAAGAATTTATCGTTCCCCTCGCCCATGGTTTTTAAAAGCTCCATATTCTCAACGCAGCGATTTATCATCGTGCAGCCGTCCGGCGCAACGACGCCCCAGTCGGCAAAGTTGAAACCGCCCTCTATCGCGCGCTCCAAAAGTGCCCCTTGACGTTTCGCACAGAAAAAGCTCGTCATATAATACGTTGCGATGTCCATTGAGCCGGTGTTCGAGCGTGCAGGCGAATGCCGAAGGCATTGCCAAGGTTCATAAGCGGTTCCGGCGTGTTCTCGCAGACAAAAGGCAACGCATATCTTCCCCTCTTGCTTTGCCTGAGCGATGAGCGCGTTGTTTGCCTCCTGCAGGAGGTTTTCAAACCAGTTCAGATGCTTCAGGTCTCTCATTGTTAAACTCCCCCATTTCACATTAAATTCCGATTGCGATCCTTTCGGATGCTACATGTTAACATTTTATCATTTTTATCATTTATATTCAATATATTTATTCATTTTCTCCGATATGTCTATTAATATAGATATTTTTTTGTATATTATAACTACATTTTTACACTGATTGTATGTTTTTGCTTATACTGCCTGTTGAGTTATATACTGCTGCAAGGCTTTTTTTAGTTTAGTTTGAAATGTTTGGGGGTAAGTATGAATCGTTTTTGATACTTGTGTGGATTTTTTAACAAAAAAACTCCCCACGAAGGATCGTGGGGAGCTGAGATAAAAAAAAAGAGATTATTTCATTGATCTGAAGATAAAGGTTGCTGTCTGTGCGCGGTTGCAAACGCCGTTTGGAACAAACTGAGTGGCGGTGTAGCCCTTGGTGATGCCCTCGTCGAGTGCCCAAAGGACAGCGACGGAGTAGTATGCACCGGACTGAACGTCCTCAAATGTGTTTGTGCCGCTTGCATCGGGGGATTTCTCGCTGCGCCAGAGGAAGGTCACGATCTGGGCGCGGCTGCAAACGTCATAGGGGCTGAACGTGGTCTCGGTCGTGCCCTTGACAATGCCGTTTTCAACTGCCCAGAGGACTGCCTTCTCGTAGTAGCTGCCGGCAGCTACATCGGTGAAGGAGGTAGTGGTGGCCTTGGGCTCGGGAGAGCCTGCCGCACGCACCACAGCATGGTGACTGCCTGTGCGCGGTTGCAGGAAGCGTAAGGCTCGAAGGTGGTTGCGGTGGTGCCCCTTGACTATGTTCTTCTCTGCAAGATCCATTACGCTGTCGTAATAGTAGGTTCCCTCTTTGACGTCGCTGAACGGATTTTCGAAGCCCTTGGCCTCGATCTTCCAGGTGGACTTGATCTCGGGGTCGATGGTGCCCTTTGCGGTGATGTAATCTGCAAGAAGGTTACGGGCCTGGCCCTTGTCCTCGCCCTGGATCATATCGTACTGGGTGGAGTAGATAACGCGGCTTTCGTCGTTGGGCTTAAAGTCGCAGCCGTGCTCGTTGATGTAGCTGACGTAGTTGCCGCCGCCGTTGAAGCGATAGTTGTTGATAACGATGGTGAAGGTATCGGTATCCTGAACCTCTTTGCCGTTGTAGGTCATGGAGGCTATGCGGCTGCCGGAGGGAGCGCTGGGGTCAATGACATAGCTGAAGCCGTCGCCGTAGATGACATCGTAATAGGTAAGGCCGCCGGTGATGCCGTAGGTGCCGTCCTCGTTGGTAACGACCTTGGAGGCGGAGCACTCAAGCCAGGTGCGTACTTCCTTGCCGCTCATGGTGATTTGGTAGAACCAGTTCTCGTAGCGATACAGGCGGAACATATCGCCAAGCTTGATATCGCCTGCCGGGATGAGGTTTGCGGCATTGCCGGAGGTAAGAGGAGCGGTGATGGAGAGCTGAGCCGGGGTATCGTCGCTCTTGTCATTGGGGGTGTTTTCGCCGGTGCGGTCGTATGCGCCCCAGATCTGGACCTGGTTTACAAGGTCAACGAATGCCGAAGGAGCGGTGCCGAGGCCGGAGGCGGTGAAGTCGCCGCTTGCCTTGCCGATGGGCTTGAGCATGTAGTCGTTCCAGGTTGCTGTCTCATACGGCTGAAGTGCTGCGGTAATGTCTGCATCCGGCTCGTAGAGTGCCTCCGTAACGCGGCCTTCACGTTTGGTCATAGGCTCGTTTGAAGCCTCAACTGTGTACTCGCCGGTGGACTTATTGTAGGTAAACAGTGCGCGGCCGACAACGGCTGCCTTGGTGCTCGGGGAGATAACGGGGATCTCCTTGCCGTCGGTGTTTGCGATCTTGGTGACACCGTTGCGGTGCTCATGACCGGAGAAAACGAGGTCGATGGAGTTGGTGGTGGAAACAAGCTCACGGATGAAGTCGGAGTTCTCGGGGTCGCCGTCGATGCCGCTGTGGCTGACGAGGACGATGAGGTCTGCCTGTGCCTTCATCTCGGCTTCGTAGTGCTTATAGGTCTCGACAACGCCGGCAAAGTAGATGCCCTTCCAGTTTTCAGGAACATCCCAGTTTGCGATGTTGGGGTTGCCTATGCCCATGACTGCGACCTTAACGCCGTCATACTCCTTGATGACGTAAGGAGCATAGCCGTTCCAGGTTTTCCAGTCGCGGCTTGTGTCGTTATTGGTGCTTGCATCGAGATAGTTTGCCATGGGAAACGCCGACCTGAGATTCGGTCTCTGTGGAAGCGGAGGTCAGGTAGTCAAGCTGGCGCTGAAGAATATCCATGCCGTAGTTAAACTCATGATTGCCCACGACCCACATGTCGTAGTCCATCATACGCATGACCTTCATGGCAGGATCCTGTGCATCCTTCTGATAGAACGCATAGTAATATGTCAGAGGTGTGCCCCCAATAGTGTCGCCCGAGTCGCTCAGGAATACGTTTTTGTACTCTGCGCGCTGCTGCTTGACATATGTGGCAACCCTTGTCATGGCCTGATAATGGGTTCCGGATTTGTCTGCGTCCTGCGTGTAGTCAGTTGCAAACTGCTGTCCATGCACGTCGGATGTGTCGAGGAAGAGTATCTGAACCTCGTTGAGTCGGCAAATGCAGCCGGCACCATGGTCATTACCATGCACAGTACGAGCATGAATGCCAGAAAGCGTGACAGTCTTTTCTTCATTCAAGTATCTCCTTTGTTTATTTTTTTACACCGAATCAATTTCGATGCCTTCAACAAAACTATACCCCCTTCTTCCGTACTAAGTCCAGCGTTCATTTCATTTTTGGCATTAGCACTAATTACGGCGGAAAAATGCTTAAAAATTCTGCAATATTTACATTTCCTTAATGCAGGTTTTACATTTCGCGCCATAATCTGAGATTTGTTGTGCTCACGAGAACTTCACAAAGCCCGTGAGCGTTCCGAGGGGATAGCCGAGCGTCCAGTCGCTGTCGCCGCACTTGGGGCAGACGGTGCCGCGCTCGTGCAGCTCGTCGATGTAAGCCTCGGCGCGCTGTATATACATATTGGTTTTTGCAACGTGCTTGCATTTCGGGCAATAGACGAGGTAATTTGCAAAGCTGTCGTATATGCCCTTTTTTTCCTGTTTTCCTTCTCCTCGTAGGACAGCGCTCTCGGGGAGGATATTGTGATTTGTATAGCTCATTGTTTTGCCTCCTCAAATCAGGTGCTCGCGCTTCACGCTGTCATAATGCTTATCGAGAAACGGCACGATGACGCTTCGCATAAGGCGCATATCGAGATTAAAGTAATACACCGCAAAGAGCGCGGCAAGCGTAAGGCTGCCCATGCCCATAATTTTAGCCAGAACTTTCATGCTGCTTCTCCTTTCTTACCAGCCCATCTCATCATCGAAATCGACGAGGGTCGGGTCAATGGGCTCTTCGTGCATAACGCTCTGCATATACTGATTGACAGTCTTGCGCGCTTCGTTTGTGGGAACTATGCGGCAGTCCATAAGAGAATGCGGCATCCAGATAATGTTGAATCTGTCGCGGTGCTTATGGAACTCCTCCTCAAAAGAAGTCCCTGCGCGCCGGCCATGCCCTTGCAGCCAATATCGTCGTACATGATGATGGTATCGCAGTTGAACTTCTCCGCTGTCTCCCCACATCTGCATGAGGTGGCGGTTGCCGCCGACGGTGTGGTGCGCATCGGGGGTTCTTGCATGCCAGTCGGCAATGTCGCTCATCATGGTCTCGCGATCGGTGGTATCAACGATATTGTGGCCGGTAAGCGAGTCCATATTGATGACCGTCATGATGCCCCAGCAGTTATACAGCCACTGCACGCCGTGGGCATAGTATGTAGAGCCGCATGACCATGCAAGCGCACGGTGACGCGCAAGCGGGAATGGGTGGATGTTCTTGCGAACGCACTTTTCAAAGACGCGGTTTATCTTTTTGTTTGCCTTCTTGAAATATTTCGTGCCGCCCTGCTGATAGAAATAAATGCGGAACAGGCCCTGAACGACGGAGTTGAGCGCGCCGTTATCGCTCTTGGCGTAGATATCCCAGCGGTTGAGCGAGCCGCGGTTAAATTCGTTGGTGTCCTCGATATGCTCGATAAACGTATCCCAGTTAAACGGAACACCAAACTGCTGCTCGAGGAACTCGATGGCGGAATAAACCTCGTGAACGCCAAGCTCCTTGGTCGTGGGATCATCGTACATAAGAGGCGTTGTGAACGGATGAACCGCTTTTTTGCCGTCGTTTGACAGCGCGCGCCACATAGCCGTATTATCCATCATGTTCGCGTCGCAGGGGTTATTCGTTGTCAGCCAGCAGTTGCCGATATCGGGGTACTCGTTTTCGACGGCGACACCGACCTCAACAAGAGGCAGGGTGCACATATCGCCCGGAATGCCGCAGGCAACGGCCTGATCGACATAGTAGCAGCCGAGCTGCTTGCGCATGAGCGGCAGCATGAACGCCGCGTGCTGCTGCATGTTTATCGCATAATATCCGGGGAAGCCGAAGATTATGTGCTTGGGCAAAGTGTAGTCAAACGCAACTGTAACGTCCGACCACTTGGTCTCGCCGAGCCTACGGTCGGCTCGCAGGCTCTTCCACAGGGTATCGGTCGAGTCGGAGATCATGCAGTCGAGCGCATAAAGGTCTGCTCTGAGCGCTTCGCCGCGGTCGCCCTCGATCCACTTATCTACCATCATGGGAGCTGCAAGATATGCCGACAGCCAACGGTATTTCCAAAAAGCCTTTGCTATTCGGACCGGATCATGCATGACGAATATCGCCATCTTGACCCACGTGCACAGCCATTTGTAAAACGCAAATGCCGTATCCTTAACTCCGCGCCACTCGCGGCGGGCATAGAAGTTCGTGCCTTCGATGTATCTCTGACCTATGTAATGGCAGGGCTCGTCACCTTTGAGGAAATGCTCAAGGGTACCGTACTGCTCTTTGATGCTGATTTTTCTTTTCCACATAGCTGTTTCCCTCCTCGATCATGCGTTAGCCTGGAGCTTTTTGATCTCAAGCGATTCGACGAACGCCTGAAATCTCGTGCGCAGCTGGCCTGTTGCGGCGTTTGCGTAGTCACGCTCTATCTGGCAGGTGGGTATTGCCGACGGAACATTAAGTCCCTCGGCCAGCCACTTTGCGGCGATGGCGCGCTCATAGCCCCAGTATTCGCAGAACTTCATGTTCTGAAGGATTATGCCGTCGGCCTTGTATTCCTTCGCGATGTCGTACAGATACTGCTTGCGCGCGATGATATTTTCCGTGCCCATCGAGCGCGGACACTCGTTTATCTTCATGTAATGCTCTGCAAGCGCATCAAGCGGATGCTGTCCGGGCTGTACGGCTATCTCTTCCCTGCCGGGCAGCGAGCCGAAGCAGTAGCGGTCGGCAACGACACGCGCGCCGCACATCTCGACAAGCTTTGTGAACTCCGGATCGTCGATCTCGCTACCGACGAGCATGACCTTTGCCCTGTAATCGGGCTTTTCGTCAGGCTCACGGGTCTTAAGCTCCTCGGCCGTCTCGCGCAGCTTATCAACGATAAGATATTTCGGGCACACGAGCGTGACGAGCTGAATAACGTGGAACTCATAGCCTGTGATCGTCGGATTATCGAGCTTGCGATAGCTTCCTATCTCGGTTATGAGGCGGCAGATCTCATTATGGCGCTCTATAGCGTCCATGAGCTTTTCCTCGGAATAGTCAACGCCGTAGGTCTCCTTCATGGGCGTGAGTATCTTTTTCTCGATCTGGCGGCGGAAATATCCGGCGTACCAGTCGCCCTTCTTTATCGGCATGTCGATGCAGACGGTGAAGAACTTTTCGTTCGGAATGAGCTTGCAGTAACCAAAATACTGCTCCATGCGGTTCATCGTGGTGCAGCATTCCTGACCTATGAGAGCGGAAATGAAATTGTATCCGCCTTCAAACGCACGCTCAAGTATGCTCTTGGAATAAGGGCAGGAGCGATTCGTCATATAATAGGTCGCAAGGTCCGGATTAGTACATCCCGGAGCGCGCAGTCTTACGCCGAAGCAGCCCTCAATATCGAGCAGCGGCTCTGGTATGTAAGAACAGTTGTAGGCAAGTGCAAGCTTGCCCTCGGAACACGCCTGCTTTACAAGCGCGTTGTTCGCCTCCTGAAGGAGACTTTCAAAATAGATCAGATGCTTCAGGTCTCTCATTATGTTCCCCCGTTTCATATGACTGCGTCAAATATGCACACGCAGCCTAGATGTTATTATTTTATCACTCACAACGTCAAACTTCAATTTATTTGTACATTTTCGCCATATCGTATAATCTTAACAGCGTTTTTTGTGCATTTTAACAACAGTATATGTAAATTGCACTAATTTTTTTACATCGTTGTGAATTATGCCCCGGAGAAAAAATACAGGAGCCTGCGCAAGGAAAAGACCTCACGCAGGCTCCTGTGATCGCTTATTCAATTGCTGCGCAGTTCGGCAACTGTGTCGGAAACGATGCGAACGATCATCTCTGCCTCGTCGGGAGTGTTATATCTCCCAAGACTCAGTCTTAGCGAGCCGTGAGCCAGCTTATAAGGCAGACCAAGTGCGAGAAGAACATGGCTCGGATCAACGGAGCCGGACGCGCATGCAGAACCGCTCGAAGCTGCAAGGCCTTTCAGATCCAGTTCGAATATGAGCGATTGCCCGTCAATTCCGTCGAATGACATGTTGAGAGTGCCCGGCAGGCGCGGCGCGGTGACGCCATTGACCTGTGATCCCGGTATTTTTAAAAGCCCCGACTGTATCTCGTCGCGCATTGCGCAAAGGCGATCGGCTTTTTCGTTTCTTTCGCTGATTGCCTCGGCAAATGCCGCTGCCGCGCCGACAATACCGGCGACGTTCTCCGTTCCGGCCCGGTGGCCGCGCTCCTGCTCGCCGCCGTCAATATACGTTTCGGGTGCGCACCCACGGCGTGCATACATTATTCCGACTCCCTTCGGGCCGTGGAACTTGTGCGCCGACATTGACAGGTCTATGTTCATCTGCTTTACGTCTATAGGCAATATTCCTGCCGCCTGCACGGCATCGCAGTGGAACAGTACTCCTTCCGAGCGGCATATGCTGCCTATCTCGGCAACCGGCTGGATCGTTCCAAGCTCGTTATTTGCAAGCATCACCGATACCAGCGCCGTATCCGGACGTATTGCCGCTGCCACATCCTCGGCACGAACAAGGCCGTTGTTATCGGCGCTTACATACGTCACCTCAAAGCCCTCGCGCTCGAGAGCTTTGGCGCTGTTCAAAACGGCGTGGTGCTCGATATTATCCGTCACTATATGCTTTTTTCCGCTCCCGGCAAGCCGATGTGCCGTGCCCTTTATCGCCCAGTTATCGCTCTCGGTTCCGCCGGAGGTGAAGTATATCTCGGCCGGGAGTGCGTTTATGCCCTTTGCGAAAACGCCGCGCGCGTTTTCCACTGCCTTATGCGCGCTGCGCCCGAGCTTATACAGGGTCGAGGCATTGCCGTATTCATTGAGCATAAAGGGCTTCATTGCTTCAAACGCCGCATCGGACAAACGGGTCGTTGCCGCGTTGTCGGCATAGATAACACCCATTTTCAGTTCTCCGATCCGTCCTCGACAAGAACCCTCATCGTTCCGCCGCAGACCATGCCGTCGGACTCCGCGACCTCGCCGGTGAGGTCAATGTCAACGACCATGTAGCGTCCCGTTCCGATTATGTCAACCGCGTCGCGGATAACAGCGCCCTCGCTGCATCCGCCGCCTATGCTTCCCGTGACCTCGCCGCGCGGACTTACGGCCATCTTCGCTCCGGCCTCGCGCGGAGTTGAGCCTTTAGTCTCGATAACCGTGACTATTGCCTTGGGATCGTGGTTTTCTGCAAGATATTTTATGACCGAAAGCTCAGCATCTGAATCATTGCAGCAGCGCACTCCGTCCTTACTGTGCTCCGGCAGGCGCTTATAGGCAACGAGCTCTGCAAGGATGGATATTGCGATCTCGCCCGGAGTTACCGCGCCGATATCAAGGCCGATGGGGGTGCATATTCTGTCCATGTATTCCTTCGGGCAGCCTTCGGCAAGGAGCATCTCCAGAAGTCCCTTAACGCGGCGACGCGAGCCGATAAGGCCTAGGTAGGCAGGCTGCGTGCCCTTGAATATCTCGCGCAGGCAGTCGGCATCGTGGGTATGGCCGCGCGTTATGATAACGATATAGTCGTAGGAGGTAATTTTAAGCTGCCTTATGCAGTTTTCAAAGCTGTCGCACAGCACCTGCGCCGCATCCGGGAAGCGTTCCTCATTTGCAAACGCCGGTCTGTCATCGCAGACATACACCTCAAAACCGCTTTTCGCCGCAAACTCGCACACCGGAAGCGCAATGTGGCCGGCTCCGAGCACGATAAGGCGCTCGGGAGGCGAGAACGGCTCGCCGGCGACACTGTGTCCGTCGTCGCTTTCTTCAAACGTAACGTCGGCAAAGCAGCGGCCGCGCATATCCGTCTGCGGTGCAAACGGTGCAAGCGTTTTCGTAAGGCTTTCGGCTATCAAGCCCTCGGAGCCTGTAAACTCCGTTTTCAGCGTAAGTGCCTCGTTGTTTTCGACTCTTTTCAGAATTTCTGCATAGATGTTATTCATCGCAGCTCCTCCTCAGTATAGTAATAGTATATTTGCCGGGGCGATGCCGAGCTCTGCCGGGAAGCTCTGCGGTCGCTTATCCTTGCTGACTCTCCACCATACGCCCTGCGCATCTGCGGCTGCAGAGCGCGGCCTGAACTCTATTATCCACTCAAACGGTTCTTCCATCTCCTCGATGTACTCAACGGCAAAGCGATTTGTCGGGGCCGTGGGGTTAAAATAGTGCGCGCGTATGCCTATTGCTTTGACATTATCCCCCACGCTCTGCGCAGTTGTCAGCGTCACGCCCCATTCGGGGATGTACACCTCGTGCTCTCCGCGCTTTTCGGCGGAAGCTATGTTCTTGCAGCCTGTCAGTATGGCCGCCGGAACGCTTCCGGGGTCTGCAAACAGTGCTTTGGTCTTGTTCTTTGCAAGGAGCTTTCCCTCATCCATAACGGCAATTTCGCGGCTCATGTTATACGCCTCGTCGCGGCTGTGCGTCACCATGATGACCTCGCGCCCGAACTTTGCAAGCACATCGCGCATTTCTATCATGAGCTTATCGCGCAAATGCGCATCAAGCGCCGAAAACGGTTCGTCAAGCAGCAAAGCTTCGGGTCGCTGACCATTATTCTTGCAAGTGCCGTGCGCTGAGCCTGACCGCCGGAAAGCTGCGCAGGGCGGTGATTTTCAAGGCCCTCGAGCCGGAACATGCTCACATATTTATTAAGCCTTGCTTCCTTTTCGGCCTTGTCCTTTATATGGCGCATGCCGCACAGTATGTTCTGCCGCACTGTCATGTTCGGAAACAGAGCATAGTTCTGGAACATGTATCCCACGCGGCGCTTCTGCGGCGGAAGATTTATGCCCTTTTTGCTGTCGAACAAAACGGTTCCGTCAAGCTCGATGCGTCCTTCATCCGGCTTTTCGATTCCGGCTATGCATTTAAGCGTCATGCTCTTGCCGCAGCCGGACGGGCCGAGGAGGCACGTCACGCCGTTTTCCGCTTCAAATTTCGTCTCAAGCTCGAATGAGCCGAGTTTTTTCTTTATATCTACTGTCAGGCTCATCTTTTCACTATCCTTTTCTGCCGGCTTTCGAGGAGGTTGACCGAAAGCAGCACAACCGTGCTTATAGCGAGGTTTATCATGACCCAAAACAGCGCGCCGGCGTCATCGTTAGTGCGCCAGAGCTGATACACCGTTGTGGATATCGTCGCCGTTTTGCCGGGGGTAAAGCCGATGAGCATGCTCGTTGCGCCGTACTCGCCCAGCGCTCGTGCAAATGCAAGGACGGTGCCTGCCAGTATGCCCTGGCGGCAGGCCGGCATGCGGATGCGCCAGAATATATATGTGTTGCTGAGGCCGAGCGTTTGTCCGGACTGTGCAAGCGAGGGGTCAAAGCTCTCGAACGCACCGCGCGCTGTGCGGTACATCAGCGGAAACGCAACTACAGCCGCCGCGAGTATGCCGCCGTACCACGTCATAACGAATTTAATTCCGAACTGCATGAGGAATATGCCGACAGGCCGCTTCGTTCCGAAAACGAGCAGCAGAAGATAGCCGCACACCGTCGGCGGAAGCACCATCGGCAATGTGAGGATAACGTCCAGCACACCCTTTATGGTTCGCGGCAGCTTTGCGGCATAATACGCAAAGAAAATGCCCGTGAAAAATACTATTACACAGCTTATTCCCGCAATTCTCAGCGAGTTTATAAGCGGATACCAATCAATGTTCATACCTTTTATATACCTCGAATTGGCAGCACATTAGATGCGCTGCCAATTCTGCTTGCAACTTATGCTACGCTGGAGAAGCCGACATTTTCAAATACCTTCATTGCGGCATCGCTCTGGAGGTACTCAAGGAATGCCTTTGCGGCATCTGCGTGCTTTGCGTTCTTCATGACGGCAGCAGGATAGATTACCTGGCCGCACATATCCTTGGTTGCGCTGTCAACAACGGTGAGGCCTGCGGAGAACGCATCGGTGCAGTATACTATGCCGCAGTCAACGCTGCCCTCGGCAACCTGCGTGGTGACTTCCTTGACGTTGGTGCCGTAGGTAATGGTACCTGCGTTTGCAAGAGCGGTCTCGTCAAGCTTATAGTAGGAAAGGATCTTCTGAGTGTACTGGCCTACGGGAACGTCGCTGTTGCCCATTGCCATAAGTACGCTGCCGTCGGCAAGCTTTGCGGCGAGGTCGTCAAAGCCCTCGATGCCCTTGGGATTGCCCTCGGGAACAACGAGAACGACCTTGTTCTCAAGAAGGTTTACGCGGCTGTCCGATGCGACAAAGTCGAGGCCTTCGGTGTTGACTTCCTTATCGGCCGTGATATCGAGCTGGTTCATCTGCTTCTGGCCTGCGGAAATGAACAGGTCGCAGTCTGCGCCCTCCTGGATCTGAGTCTTAAGTGTGCCGGAAGAGTCGAAGTTGAAGGTCAGGGTAACGTTGTGATCCTTCTCGTAGGTCTCTTTGATCTGGTTGAGGGTCTCGGTCATGGATGCTGCCGCAAACACAACGATCTCTTCGCGTGCTTCCGGCTCTTCGCTTGCCTTCGGCTCATTGTTTGAGCTGCAGGCGGCAAGGGCAAAAATCATTGCCAATGCCAGTAACAGGGACAGTAGCTTCTTTGCTTTCATTTTGTTTCTCCTATTTCAGAAAAATATTTATATAATCGCGACTTAACGCGGCTATATACAGTAAATCAGCTATTCTCTTTACTTTCTTGCGCAGTCGTGGACCTCGTTCCTCAGCAGTCCCATTGCGTGAGGGATAGTGTCCATGAATACGTCCATGTTCTCCATGCAGGCTTTCGGGCTGCCGGGGAGATTGATAATGAGCGTTTTTCCGCGGATGACCGACGCTGCGCGCGAGATCATCGCATGCGGAGTTATTCTCAGCGACGCTGCGCGCATCGCCTCGGCTATGCCGGGAACGTTTCTGTCGGCAACTGCGAGCGTTGCCTCAGGCGTTGTGTCTCTCGGCGAGCAGCCGGTTCCGCCGGTCGTGAGTATAAGGTCTAACTGGCGCTGATCGCACAGGCGCATAAGCTCCTGCTTCAAAACGCGCTCGTCATCCGGGATGAGCAACTCTTCAACGACATCATAGCCGGAGTCGGCAAGGCGCTTGGCTATTGCCGGGCCGCTTTCGTCCTTGCGCTGACCGGCAGAGCCCTTGTCGCTGAGCGTTATGACCGCCGCCTGCCAGGGGAAATGCCCCTCGCGCTTTTCGATGACCATCTCGTCGCCGACGGTGATCGTGCCCGGCTCTATTACCCGGGCAAACACACCCTCGCGCGGCATGATGCAGTCGCCCATCTTCTTATATATCTCGCAGTGACTGTGGCACTGCTTGCCTATCTGCGTCATCTCGAGCAGCACGTCGCCGCATCTGAGCAGAGTTCCGACAGGCAGCGAGCGAAAATCAAAGCCCTCGACCACGAGGTTTTCGCCAAACGCGCCGGGGATAACGTTTGCTCCCTTTTCGTTGAACGCCGCGATTTTATCGGCGCTCAGCAGGCTTATCTGCCTGTGCCATTTACCGGCGTGTGCATCGCCGTCAATGCCCCATTCGGTGGTAAAGTGTGCGCTTTTTACGTCGCTTTTTTTGCAGTCCCTTGCGTTCGCTTGTGCACACCGCAATTACTTTTCCCATGTTTATCCTCCTATCTGACTCATTATGTGCTGTTCGGTTATCTGTGCGCCGTCATCAAAGCAGTGCGCTCTCGGCTTTTGGTATACCGCTCGCTCGAGAGCCGACTTCAGCTCCTCATCCTTGCAGCCGGAGCGTATGAGCGCGCGCAGATCCGTCGTGTCCGAGTAGCACAGGCAGGGCTTCAGCATACCTGTGCTCGTAAGCCTCACTCTGTTGCACTCCGAGCAAAATTTGTGGCTCACTGCATCAATGAAGCCGATCCTGCCCTTTAACAAGCCGCTTTTATAATAATGTGCAGGTCCGTTGCCGCGCTTTTCGTCTGTTTCGGCAAGATCCGGCCACCTTTCGCGCAAAACAGTGAGGATATCGTCTGTTGATACGCGTTTCATGGTCGTGCCGAATCCAATTGGCATAAGCTCGATAAAGCGCACATCAACGGGCAGCCTTCCGGCTATTTCCGCAAGCTCGGCGGCATCGGTTTCCGTCTGTTCGAGCAGCACGGCATTTACCTTTGTTTTTATTCCTCTTGCACAGCATTCTTTCAGGACGCTCAGCAGCTTTTCTGTTCCGTTTCCGCTATACCCGGTTATTTCGTTATAGCGGGCGGAATTAAGAGTATCGGCGCTTATATTTATTCCGTCAATGCCGGCAGCGGCAAGCGCCGGGAGCTTATCGGCAAGCAGCAGACCGTTTGTTGTAAGCGTGACCTGATCAACGCCATGTGTGTTTTTAAAGGTGGGCAATAAACTCGGTACATTCCTCACGGACTAGCGGTTCGCCTCCGGTTATTTTAAATTTTGTTATCCCTATCTCGATCGCCGCTCGGCATATGCGCAGTATCTCTTCATACCGCAGCACATCGCAGTGGCTTACAGACTCCACAGCCTCCGGCATGCAGTAGCGACACCTCAGATTACAGCGGTCGGTTACGGAAATGCGCATATAATCTATCCTGCGCCCGTATTGATCGAGCATGCTTTATACTCCTTTTCCGAAGCCGCAGTTGGGGAAATGGCAGACCGGGCAGTTAAGGCACAAGCCGCCGTTGCCCAGTCCCGACAGCCACTTTGCCGTCACGGGCGTATCCGTTACGAGATACGGCAGAACAAGGTCAAATATCGTTCTTTTGGCGTACATTACGCAGCCTGGCAGACCGCAGATCGGCCGACCGTCCGGGTAATAAGATACAAGGAACATTGCGCCTGGGAGCACCGGCGCACCGTAAGAGACGATCTTGGCTCCGGTATTTTTGATCGCCAGCGGCGTTTTATCGTCGGGATCAACGCTCATGCCGCCGGAGCAGAACACCATTTCGCAGCCTTCGTCGAGCATTTTCTTTATGGCCGCAGTAATTTTCTCGTGATCATCGTTTAAAACGACGTGCTCAGCCATCTCGCAGCCGAACTCGGCAAGCTTTGCCTCAACGACAGGCGTGAACGTATCCTGTATGCGGCCGTAAAACACCTCATTGCCGGTGGTGACAAGGCCGTATTTTCTCGGCCTTACCGGCACAAGCCGAATGATAGGCTCGCTGCCGGCCAGCTTTTTTTGCCTGCTCCATGCGCTCTTTGGCTATGACGAGCGGTATGACCCTTGTACCGCACAGCTTGTCACCCTTTGACCATGAAGCCCGAAGGACGGGAGGCGATCATCATATCGCCGAGTGCATTTATGGCGCGCAGGCGCTCAAGATCAATGAGCAGGAGTCCGTCGGAGTCGGCTATAAGCTCTATCTTGCCCTCTTTGGGCGCTGTGGCGTGCATATTCCCGCTCTGGCATATGCTGCGCAGGATATCCGCGGCCTCATCCTCATGGAGCATATTTTCGTCCTTTTCCCAGACGTAAATATTATCCTTGCCGACGCTCAGGAGCACGGGGACATCCTCCGGAGTTATGATATGACCCTTGCGGAACACTGCGTCCTTGGTAACGCCTTTGATGATCTGAGTAATGTCGTGGCACAATACCTGTCCCACTGCGTCTTCGGTTTTTATCAGTTTCACAGCTGTCCCTCCAAATGATATCTTTCAACTATGCCTCTTACCGCCGCATAGCGTTGACTCCATTTTTTAAGCGCTTCCTCATCCCGGCATTTTGCCCTCGAGCGCTCAAAGCGCTCGTCGATCGATACGCGCTGCGTGCCGGAATAGAGCTTGTCGCTCAGGTACAGCAGCTCCGTCTCTGTAGAGGCGCGGCGCGGAAGATCGTGATGCCCGGCAACTATGCTTGCAAGGGCAGGATATGCGTCCATCGTGAGTATGTGAGCCGCGTTTTCCGGGTGGTTTTTTCCGTCGGTGCGGCACATATCGTGCAGCAGGCATGCCGCGCGCAGAAGCTCGCGATTGCAGCTTATGCCGCCCTGCTCGACTATGCGTTCGGCTCCGTGCGCTACCGCGCGGCAGTGCGCGATGACCTCTTCGGGAGTTTTGCAGCGGCGATAGTATTCTTCGATCTCATCGTCGCCGGGCGTGAGCACCGCGCGCGTGCCGGCGATGGCTCGGTTTATCGTATTTCCGTCGCATATGAGCGAGGCTATGCTCGCACAAGGCACGGGGATCGAGAACATATCCTCGTCGTGACCGCCATAATGGTGCAGCCAGCCGCGTATCACTCCGCTGTGGGATATTATTGCTATATTGCCGTCGTTTGACTCCATGATGCTTTTAAGAGCATCGTCAAAGCGCTCGGACGCGTGAAGGAAGCTCTCGCCTCCCGGCGGTGCGACGCTGCTCATGTTCTCGCCCCTGGCTTCGTACAGCTCCGGCCAGCGCTCGCGTATCTCGGCAAAGCTCAGGCCTTCCCAGCGCCCTACCGACACCTCGCGCAGCGCTTCGTCGGTGATTATCCCGATCTTTCCGCCGGACATCAGCTCTGCGGTCTTTACGCATCTTCCGCTCGGGCTTGCTGCGATCAGGCTTATTCCCCTCTCCTGCGCCCAGCTCCTCAATTGACGAGCCTGCTTTTCGCCGCGCACACTCAGGGGATATTCTGCGCTGCTGTAGCAGCGTTTTTCGTTTCCCGGCACCTGTACCTCACCGTGCCGAATAAGGTATACATATCTCATAGCTTTTTTTATATTGGCTTGCGCAAAACAGCGCTGCCGTGCATATCGCACACAGGCATCGGAACGATGCGGTTTTCAGAGCAGAAGTCATCTACCGCTCTGCGCACTCCGCGAAACTGCGTGCTGTTATAGTCGTGTATCATGATCGCGCCTCCGGCGGACAATCTGTCCCAGAAAAGGGGCAGCGCCGCGGCAGTTGGCGCATAGAGATCCGCGTCGATCGAAACAAACGCAAAGCGCAGATCTTCGCAGCCTTTGAACGTATCCGGGAAAAATCCCTTGTGGAACACGGCCTTTTCGCGGAAAAACAGGCGCTTATCAACCGTCCTTGGCCGTGTCGCCGAAATCGCCGGCTTTGGCTCCGGAATAGGAGTTTTCGCGCTCGGCCGCAATGTCGCGCTCGTCAAAGCCGTCAAAGGTATCAAAAAGGTGCAGCCGCCGCTCGCTGAAAGCGAGGTTTAAAAGCACCGCGAAATCGCCGCGGTAAACGCCAAGCTCGGCAACGTCACCGGGCACGCCCGAAGCATTTATCTGCTCGGCGATAAGGCGCATTGTGGCTGTGCGCGCATCAAAAATTTTAAGGCTTGCAGGCGTTATCACCTCGCCGTTAAAGCCGATATCCTCAAGCTGCCGGCGCATCTGCGCCTCGCGCTCGGGATCGAGCACGCACAGGCAGAACGTATCCGGCGCGCTGATAAGGCTGTTTTCGGGTGAAGTCACCGGAATGCCGGCAAGCTCCGTTTCCCATTTTTCCGGGGAATTATCCGCTGCGCAGACGATCATATAATCGGGGCCGAGCAATCTTGCGGTCATTGCTCCGACCTGTCCTGCGCCGAAAAGAACCACTTTTTTCATTGCTCATCCTCCACATTCAGGAATTGCGCTCTCGGCGATTTGCCTCGTCGTTGTATTCCTCGGCCATTTCCTCGACCGTTTTTATGAAAAGCGGCAGCGCCGGGTTCTGATTCTTCGACGAATACAGCCAGGCCGATTCAAACGTCAGCGGCGCTTCGAGCCTGATAAAGCGGAAGTTTTCCGTGTTCATCTGCTCTTTTTCCGAGAGCGGAACTATGTTGCCGCCCATATTTGCAGCCACCATGAAGGTCGCAACATCCTGCTCGGGGACATAGATGACGTGCTCCGGCTCTATTCCGGCATCGCGGAAATAGTTAAGATAGAGCTTTGTGATATAATCCTCCACCTTGGGTATACCGCCCCAGAACGTCACATACTCGGCAAGCTCCTTCCTGCCGACGCTCTTTTTCGATGCAAGCGGATGCTCTCTGTGGACCATAAGACAATGGTCGTTGCAGATAGAGCCTGCCTTGCGTATCTTATTATTAAGCACATAATACTGAGGGATATCGAAAACCAGATCAATATCTCCGCTGCTTAGCTCCTCATACTTCTTATCGCGCTCGACCTGACGCGGTATCACCTGAATGTCGGGATGCGCGGCATTGAATCTGCGTATCGCCGCAGCCTTATACGCCGTTTGCATGAGACCCTCAATGCCTATGGTGATGAAAAGCCTTTTGCCCTTATGGGTCGAAACGGCGCGGTCAAGAGCATCGTCAAATCCCGTGAGGAGCTTAATGCAATCGACGTAAAAGCTCTGACCTGCGTCGGTGAAGGACACCTTCCTTGTGCTTCTCTCGAAAAGCGGAAAGCCCAGCTCATCTTCAAGAGCTTTTATCTGCATGCTGATCGCAGACTGAGCCACGCCGCACTCTTCGGCCGCCTTTGTAAAGCTCATATTTCGCGCAACGGCACAGAATATCTCAATTCGGTCAAGCTTCATTGTAACCTCCCGAGCATTGATTATATAATGCTATAATTATACATGGATTAATACGAAAAGTAAATAGGATTTGACAAAAAAATATCTTACAAACTTTCTGTGAAAGGGTCAGAGTCGAAGGACAGTGACCCTTTTTTGTCGTTTTATTTGAGAAAAACCTTTGCGTCAACGGGGCGAACGGGGGCGCGCTTTGTGTCCGGCAGCAGCTCGCTCACCGGTATTCCGGTCTTTTCGGAAATGATCTGCGCAACAAGGTGCTCGCAGTATTTGCCCTGGCAGCTGCCCATGCCGCTTCCGACGCGCTTTTTAACGCCCGTGACGGAAATCGCACCGTCTTCGATGGCCTTGACGATCTCGCCGTAGGTTATCTCCTGGCAACGGCAGATGATAACATTGTCATCCATTTTTAGACCTCCAATGAAAGGTATTTATAGACTTGACTTTGAATGTGAATTCTTCCGGAAACTCGATTTTTACAACGCTGGTGCTCTGGTGTGCGCTCATGGG
>VOFK01002149.1_pt1 | contig 41282 bp, 56 predicted proteins | sample 5384121 | NCBI WGS metagenome assembly VOFK01 (sample SAMN12384730, study PRJNA508395) | human gut metagenome | isolation source: healthy gut J | host: Homo sapiens | reverse complement strand
ATTACGTATTGCCCAGCGTTGGGCAACGATAGCCCGTTCAGCAGCGCTCAAAATCGACAAATACACCGTACACGAGGCGCTGAACCACGTCGACGCAGATATGAAAATAACCGACCGATATATCGACCGCGATTGGTCGGTCATTTGGCAGGCAAATGCAAAAGTACTTGGCCTGCTCAACTGGTCGGAACTAAAAAAAAGAGAGGAAAACCGGAAATAATTGGCGGGAATCTTGCATAATAAACAAATGTTTATTATATTTGCATTGTCAATAAAGCCAAAAGGATATGAAAAAACCAAGTAAGGAACAAAAGGAGTTCGAAGCAGAGCTAATTTACTATTTAAGGCTTTTACAGCGAACTAAAAAGGAAGAGAGGGAGCCGCAAAAATCCTCGCTTCCATTGAGGAAGAAATCAACAAGCTGGTCGAAATCCTCAAAGAATTGTAAAACACAGCTCCCCGCCTTGCGGGGCAGGGGGAGCATAAACAAAATAGACTATGGCAACCAAGAAAGAAATGGACGATTTGAAACGTCGTTTTATAAGCGCAGAAACGGAAGAAGAACGCAACGAAATCGGCAAGGAGATTTCTGCGGCAATCGAACAAAACGCCGAGGAGGTCGCCGCGATTACCCTTTCACAGCTCAAAGAAACGAACGAACGAGCACAGGACGAATTAGTGCGCAATCGCCTTAAATCGGTGCTCCCGGCAATTTCGTTGTCTTACATCGCCAAGACCTATTTCAATAAAAGCCGTAGTTGGCTGAATCAGCGAATTAACGGCAATACGGTTAATGGGGTACAGGCCAAATTCTCACAGGAGGAGTTGCGCACGCTCGATTTTGCACTAAAAGACCTTTCGGCAAAACTTGCAGAGATTCGCGTTTCATAGCCTTTGCTTTATTGACAATCTCGCAGAAGCGAAACGCTACGCCCCGGCCAAACGGTCGGGGCGTTTTCTGTACATATTTTTCACGGGAAAAAATTAACCCTTGCGGACATAATTTTTTACATATTTTCGGGCTATTTCGTAAACATCTGCCCCCGGCCTGTCAGCAGCCAGCGAGGCGAAACGCCGTAATGCTCGACGATAAACGTCAGCCACGCCGTCGGAATCTCCCGACGGCTATCCGTGTTGTCGCGCTTTTTATAAAAATTGCGCTTGTCGATGCCCCCCTCGCGGCAAAACGTCTGTATCTTCGTTTCGCCCATCGCAAGCAAGGCATCGAACGCCTCGAAAAATCTGTCCGCAACAGTTTGCATAGATCAATACATTTTGCAAGCAGCTATGATTTCATCCTTATACTTGTAAATATCGTCCAATGATTCAAGCAGGTGTTTCTGTCCCCATTTCTCCACGTTGCAAGTTTCGAGATACTTATTTGAACTATTGAAATACAGGCGACAGATCGGTTTTCGGTTATTGTCGTCAAAAGCAGGATTCCGAAATACGACATCGTATCACGGTACTGCACGCGATTAATATCGTCGACCTCCGGGTAAAGAATTGACCGAACGATATAAAATCCCTGCAATTCCTCTTCCGTAGTTACGATTCGGTTATCCTCTATTTTTTCTGCCTCATCCGAAGTTGCGGCCACATCCGCCCCCCTGTTCGGTCTTATCGACCTTGTTTTCTACTACCGTATCGGCAGAGATCGCCGATTTAAGGCGTTCATTTATGTAATCGTTGGTGTATTGTACAAATGCCTGTTTCACAATCGCGCGGAATTGCCCCATTACAACGTCGTTGAAACGGCCGGGATAAATCGGCCGGGCAAAGTATTTGACGAACTCGTCGCTGGGATTGTTGATTTCCCGGTCAATGGCATTTCGAATTTCATTTGTAAACTTCAATTCACTGGCGGTGTTGAGAATCGTGTCTACATCGAAATAACTCTTGTGGAACTCACGCAATTTATCGACCTGCGATTCCCGGTATTTCTCCATATTGAATTCGAAGAACGGTTTTTCATCCATCTTGTTTTTCTCTACCAAGTCGGTATAAAAACGATAGATAATGCCGTTGGTCAGAATACCGAAGCGGGCGTTGGATACATTGAAATAACGAAACAGTTGCCCGTTATGCGATGTAAGGTCTTCTTTCCAATGTTTGCACTCAATCAGAATAATCGGCTGGCCGTCTTTATGAATGGCATAGTCGATCTTTTCCCCTTTTTTAATCCCTAAATCGCAAGTGTATTCGGGGACAACTTCCGTCGGGTCAAATACATCGTATCCGAGGGTTTGAAGAAACGGCATAATGAACGCCGTTTTGGTCGCCTCTTCGGTTTGGGTATTCTCTTTAAGTTTGATAACCCGTTCACTCAACAGCTTGATTTGATCTTTGAAATCCATTTTGATATGTTTTTACTGGTTATTGGCAGATTGGAAACCCGATTCGAGGGGTACATCTTCAAACTTAACGGCAACCCCGGACGCTTGCCACACAGGGCGTTTGTTTGCATCCAATTCCCGGTAGATTCTTACACCGATCAAGCCGTTCGCCCCTCGCGTTTTAGCTCTTTCGACAAGCATATCAAGTATTTTATTAGGGGTTATATCATCCGCTGCGCCGGGGCCGAACTCCTCTCCGTACTCCATCGCAATCGAGGCAATAGGGAGGTATTTATATGTAGTTTGAGCCTCTGACGGAAAAATCCAAAAACCGCTGTTGATATAATCTGCATAGTCAACAGAATACCTTACCGTATAGGCTTGGTATGTGCAACACGTCAAACACAAAACGGCGCAAAGTGCGACAATTCTACCAATCCCAAGACGAAGTATCGGCCCTTTCAGAATCTTCGAGGGGGGGGGGAATTTTATAATCCCTACGCGTCGTAAAACGCAAGCCCCGACAGAGGCGAAGCCCGAAGCAAGTTTTTTCATAAATTCAAAGGTTAAAGTGTTTATATTAACTATTTTAAGGACATGCACATCAATACGCGATACATTCCGTAAATATCGGCGAATCGCACGGCAAAAGGCTGATATTTCGGGTCGGGATTCAAAGAATAGCACTGTACGGAATCGTCATCGTCCCCCTTCCGCACCTCCTTTATAACACTACCGTTACAAGTATCGAGGACATAAACCCGCCCCCATTCGATGAACGCCGTTTCGTCGACCTTTTTAATAAGAACCTGCGCCCCGTTCGGATAGTCCGGGGCCATGCTGTCACCGTTACCGTCATAACAAAATCAACGTCACGAATCGGCGTGACAACGCGCTCACACTCGGCAATCTTAATTGACACAACAAAGTCGTTAAGTGTCCCGCCTTGCGCCGCGAGAGGCAGCAGCGGAGCAGTAAATACATTCGGCGTTTCGGCTTTGTTTGTCGCCGTCGAGGTCTTCACAGAGCCGCCGCGGGTCATAGGCCCAACGCCCGTCATCAACCATTCTGTATTAAGGTCAGGATAACGTGATGCAATGCGTTGTAGTTTATCCGGCTGAACAGATACGCGGATTGTGTTCACATAACCAATCGTCAGCCCTGCTTCGCGCTCAAAAGCACGCACAGAACGCTCTTTCGATTTAGCGAACTTGACAAGTCTTTCTTTTATAGTCATATATAAAAAAATTTCACAAAACTTTCACAAAATGCTTTATAAAGTTTGCATAATATGATGCTTTGCTTTATATTTGCATCATAATTCACAGGGATTACGCATGAATTACGCACAAATATAACAAAAATTGTTTAATGCAATACATTATTATCACATAAAGCACAACGCACGATGAACACGAAATTTTTTAACCGAGCCGTAGGTCATGCAAACATCCTCGTCGGGGATAACATCGACCAACTCGTCAGCGAGGCCATGAACCACGTTGCCCGCCTCCGGGATTACTACCGGAACGACATCCGTCAATCGTTGCAGGATTTAGGCGCAGCCTGCGTATCGAATCATTCCACAGGAGACAAGAGGAGTTTGTTTGTTGTTCTCGACAAAGAGCATCAAGTATCGGACGAGGATTGGCAAAACATGGCCATACGTGACATCGAAAGGAAATACAACATCCGAATCCTATGAAAACGGCGACCAATCTCAACAGCGCGACGGGCAGCGTGCTCGGACTTGCCGAACTTATCGGAATAAGCCACGGTAAAATGCGCACTCTTATCGGCCACCTATGCGCCGCAGGACTGATAACGAGTGAATCATCGAACAAAGGAACGGCATTTCGACTTACTGACCGCGGCGAACAGGTATTGAATTTCACATCGGCAGACGTCGACGATTTTTCGACCATTCTGTCGGTTATCCAACGGCCTTTCGGCATAGCTATTTTACATATTATTAAACAACTAACGCACAACGCACTATGAAAAACAACATCGAAAATGGGATTTACATCCCCGAGGAACAGCGCAACCTTATCCCCGTCGACGAATGGGTGAAGCGCGAAGATCCGACCACAGCGCAGACCGTTGTACTTGTAACCGATTTCGGAATGCTCGAAATCGCCAAAGAAGACCTACCGGGCGGATTCAATTTCGAGGGCGCACAGAAAGCTGCCGCCGAATACCGCAAGGGCTTCCGCTGCCCGACCCGGCATGAAGCAATTGAAATGTACGACGCCCGGTTCCGTGGCCTCGACGAAGCGTTCAAGAAGATCGGCGGCGAACCCGCAACGACTATCGGCTGGACGAGCGAAGCCGACCCCGACCCGGAGTGCAATTCCTACAGCGCGTTCGTCTACGACGGCTTCACACGGGCTACGTGGACTACAACAACAAGTATGGCGCGGGCGCCGTGCGTCCGGTTTCCGCTTTCAAGAAATAGTTTCACAGTTCAATCATTCCCGCGCCCTTTACGGGGCGCGGGGTTAACCCCAAAGACCAAACAGAAATGAAAAAAGGCACGATCATCAAACGCACCGACTACGTGGCGACGATGCTCGCTATTCCCGTCGGAGAAGAACACGAATTCACGCTGACGGGGCGCGACTACGCATCGTATATGAACGCCGTCAGCCGTTTCAACAAGAACGGCAAGGCGAAATTCGAAGCCCGCACCGCTTCCGCATCCACCATCGTAATTAAACGCCTTTCGTAATATGTCGCTCCCCGAATTATACGAATTACAGCATTGCCTCGTCCACGTCGCCGATGTCGTTGCTTGCGCAATCATCAAGCGCCAGCAGCCAGCCGCCGACCTCGTAACGAAACGCGCGCTGTATCGGGAATTCGGTCGGGGCTGGGTCGATAAGCATATCGCCCCGCATGGGAAGATCGAGGGCAAGCGATTCGGAACGGCCCCGAATTCACCGATCAAATACAGCCGCACGGAATTCGTCGCCCTACTCGAAGCCGAACGCCTGCAACGCGCAGAAATCGTCGGTAAATACGGACAACAAGAGCAGGCAAAATAAGCTGTTTTGCAGCCTTTACCACTCCAAGCGAACGAATACACGACGACAGCCCGAAAGTCGATAAAACAGGAAATTCGATAAAAATAACATACAAGCACTCAAATACACATCAAGGGAGGTAAACCGGAATTTCCGCATCAAGGTTTCGGGCCTCGGCATCCATGAACTCAAAGGCTTTACGGGATTCGTCGGGTTGGTGGGGAGCGAACTCGCAAACAACCTGCTTGACCGGGCATTTCGAAGCAAGGCGGATAAAGTAGAATGCAAAACTGCGGCGCGGCTTGAAAATAACCTTTTACTACAAGTAGACATGAAAACCAAAATTTTAGCTATCCCGTGGTGGCTGTCGCTGGTCGCGCTCGGCGGAGCAATGGATGCAGACCCGATTTCATGGGTCGCCGTTGCCGTAACATTCGCCGCGTTCGTAACACTTTCCGCAGCCATAATCAGAGAACAAAGGAAAACCGCATAATAACCAATCATCACAAAACGCACGATGCTATGAACATCAAGATCAAATCAATTACCCTGCGCAATTTCAAAGGACTGCGCGACGTATCGTTCGATTTCGACGGCCGTAACGCCACGATCATAGGCGACAACGGTACGGGAAAGACAACCATTTTCGACGCCCTGACATGGGTATTGTTCGGCAAGGATTCGCACAACAGCACCGACATCGACATCAAGACAATAGACGCCACGGGCGAACCTATGCACCGCGCCGAGCATTTCGTCGAGGTGGCATTGGACGTGGACGGCTCCGCACAGACGCTGCGCCGCACGTACCGCGAGATTTGGAGCAAGCCGCGCGGGTCGTCCGACCTGCGATTCGTCGGACACGAAAGTGCGTTTGCCGTCAATGGCGTGGAGGTCGGAACCAAGGCGGCATACGACAAAATCATTTCGGAATGGATCAACGACAATGTATTCCGGATGCTGACCGACCCGATGTATTTCAATACTCGCGTCGATTGGAAAGGCCGTCGCGCTGCCCTTTTAGCCCTCGTCGGGGATAACATCGACCGCACGGCGATACAGGCGCAGTTTGCCGACCTGCTCGCCGAAATGAACGGCGAACCCCTCGCAGATTTCAAAGCGCGGCTTGCGACCGAGAAGCGCAAGAACAAAAAGGAACTCGAAACATTCGGCCCAAAGATCGAAGCATATCAAAACACGATGCCCCCGGCGGAAGACTACGCCGCGCTGGAACAGGAGATCACGCAGCGCGAATCCGTGGCCGCAAACGAGATCGCAGCGTACCAGCGGCAAATCGACGCACTCGACACGCAGATCGCCGACGCATCGAAAATAGACGAGGAAACGCAGGCCGCCCACGACCGAAGACTGAAAAAAGGTGCTCGACATCAAAAAGTCGTTGTCCGATCATATCGACGCTCGACTGACCGCGGCCCGTCGGTATAACTCCGACCGCGACGCGGCCATCATGGACGCACAGGCGAAAGCGGATTCAATTCTGCGCGAAATCGAGAAAACCGAAACGACGGCAAACTCGAAACGGGACACCCTCGAAGCCTGCGTAAAGAAGCAGGCGAATATCAAATCGGCACTCGATAGCATGCGTGCGAAATACGAGGCTGAGAAAAAGGCGGCATTTGAATACGTCGACGCGACCACCTGCTACGCTTGCGGCCAGCCGTTACCCGCCGCAACCATCGAAGAAGCCCGCCGCGCGGCCCGCGAGAGCTTCGAGAAGCACCAGCGCGAAATACTCGACAAGTTGATCGCCGACGCCAATCTCGAAAAGGATACTTACAGCAAGTTAACAAAGCTGGTTTCGACCACCGAACAGGAAATCGCAATGCTCGATCAACGCCTATCGCAACTGCGCGCGGAACATCACGCTGTGACGCTGGCTATCACAACCGCGAAAGACGTTCCCGCAATCGACCTCGAAACGGAGGAAGAACAGGCGAAATTATCTTCCGAATACCGGAAGCTCTCCGACGAGCTTACCCGCGCGCAAACCGCCCTCGAAGCCTCGGCAACCACGAAAATCACGGCCGCTACGCTCACGGCACGCCGCCGGGATATATCCGCACAGATCGACACTGTGCGTCAGAACCTCGCAACCGCAACCACCGACCTGCGCCGTCGCCTTGCCAATAAGGAGCGCGCCGCAGAGGTACAACGCCTTATAGACGAGGCCAAAGAATCGGAAAAGAAGATCGCCGAACGTATCGCCGAACTCGAACGCCTCGAATTCGCAGCGGCGGCCTACACGAAAGCGAACATCGAAGCCGTCGAAGCAGCGATAAATTCGCGGTTCAACCTCGTGCGCTGGCGAATGTACGAACAGACCATCGAGGGCGCGGACGTCGAAACATGCGTCGCCACCATCGACGGCGTGCCGTTCAACTCGCTGAACAGCGCCGGGCAGGTACTCGCCGGACTTGACATCATCCGCACGTTCTGCCGCTACTACGGCGCAACCGCGCCCGTCTTCATCGACAACGCCGAAAGTATTTCGCAGACCGATTTTGCGCTCGATTCGCAGGTCATTCGTCTGCAAGTGGTCGAGGGTGCTGCACTCGAACTTAAAACAGCGTAACGACATGGCACAGATCGTCAGCAACGAAAAAGGATTCAAGGTTATCCACGTCGAAACGCTCGACATGCGGGTCATCGGAAGCCCCGCGAAATGCGACTACTGCACGGCGGATATGGCGACCCCCGACGGCGGCTATTACATCGCCGTGCTGAATAAGATATACTGTCCGCAATGCTATAAACGCTGGCTTTCCGAGGCACGCCGCCACCCGCAGGACGCCCCTATCGAAGCCCGAAACTACAACACGTATCGTCAAATCTTTTATTTCAAATAACTATGGCACAGAATAGCAATCAGAACGGAGCGCAGACCGCCCCGGCGACGCAATCGAAAGCGATTGCCGCAATGAAAGATGAACTTGCGAACAGCGTCCTGCGACGCATCGAGGAGCTGCAAGCGAACGGCGGGCTGGTCGTCCCGAAAGACTACGCCGTAACTAACCAAATGAACCTTGCATGGCTTCGTAAAATCTCCGAAATGCTTTGGGAGGATTCCAACAAAGTACAACACCCGGTTTTGGAGGTCGTAACCAAAGCATCGGTGGCAAATTCGCTGCTCGATATGGTGCTGCAAGGCATGGACATCCAAAAGAAGCAAGGATACTTTATCCCGGTCAAAAACAAGGCGTCGGGGCAGCTCGAACTGACGTTCTGGCGATCGTATTTCGGCGACGAGAAACTGGCCCGCGCACAGGGTATGAAGAAAGTCCGTTCGGTCGTCGTTTACGAGGGTGACGATTTCGAATACATGTACACGGAAGACGGCGAAACCAAAGTAACGAAACACGTTCCGAGCCTGTCGAGAATCGACAAAGACAAGATCGTCGCCGTCTACGCCGTAACGACTATGTCCGACGGCTCGCACTCGACGACAATCAAGACGATGACCGAAATCCGGCAAGCATGGATGCAGGGCGCAATGCGGGGCAACTCGCCTGCGCACCGAAATTTCACCAGCGAAATGGCAGGGCGAACGGTCGAGCGTTCCGCCATGAAGCACATTATCAACTCGTCATCCGACGCATGGCTGTTGAGCGAAGACGAGAAAGAACGCCGCGTAACGAACGAAACGGCGGCCGCGCCCGCCGGGGCAAATATCGAAGATGCGAAATTCGAGGAGGTCGCCCCAGCCGCAATCGCAGCACAATCGGCCACACCCGCCGAAACGATGCCGCCGATCCCTACGCCGACGCCCGTTCCGCGCGAGGAGGTAACCGAAGAGGCAGCCCCCGCGGCCATTGAAGACGACCCGTTCAACGTGTAACCCGATGAAGCTGCACGTCATATCATCATCGTCGGCTGGTAACTGCTACGTTTTGGAGAGCGAAAGCGTCTGCGCTCGTTATCGAGTGCGGCGCATCGCCCGAAACGATGTTTGCCAGGACTGGGATCGACGCCCGAAAGTTCGTCGGTGCAGTAGTAACGCACGAGCACGGCGACCACGCGGCCCACATCGGCAAATACGCCGACCGGGCAATCGACGTCTATGCCTCGCAGGGAACGCTCGCGGCGTGTCGCATCGACAAAGCGCACCGCGCGCACACATTACGACCGATGCAGTCCGTCATGGTCGGCGATTTCGTCGTCCGGGCGTTCGACGTGAAGCACGACGCAGCGGAACCGTTCGGGTATATTATCGAACACGAGGAATGCGGAAAAGTGCTATTTGCTACCGACACGCATTTTATCCGGTACAACTTCAAATCCCTGCGACTGAATCATATTCTGATCGAGGCGAACTATTCACAAGAGGAGCTGGACGATAATATCGCCCGCGGGACGATGAACCCGGCACAGGCAGCGCGCGTACGAACGTCGCATCTATCAATCGACGCGGCGTGTGATATGGTAAAGGCGAACGAAACGGCGGAACTTTCGACGGTCGTTCTACTGCACCTTTCGAACGCAAACAGTCTTGCCGATGCTTTTTGCCGCGCAAATGCGCAAAACAGCCCATTTCGCGCGTGTTTTCGTCGCAGACAAGGGTTTAATCGTCAAACTGAACAAAAGCGAAATTTAACGGGTCAAATCAGCGTCAATGGCAAACGAAACAAATACTGGTTGGGTGCGGTTGTATCGCAGCACGCTCGGATGGGAGTGGTTCGACGACCCGCTCACGCTGCAACTGTGGGTCGTTTGTCTGCTCAAGGCGAATTACCTGCCTACGAGATGGCGAGGAGTGGAGATTGAGCGCGGGGCTTTCGTTACCTCCGTCGATGGTTTGTGCGCAGAAACAGGACGAAGACGACACGACAGATTAGAACCCGTTTAGCTCGTTTGCAGGCGTCCGGCGAAATATCCGTCCGTGCGACAAACTACAAAAGCATTATAACAGTTTGTAAATTCGACACTTACCAGCCATTAGAAAATGAAAACGACAAACGACCGACAAACAGTTACGAGGGTTTGCGGAGGGTACCGGGAAAGAAAGCCGCCAAAATCGACAAACCAAACGACAAACCGGAAACACCTATAATTAACATTAATACAGACGATTATAGTGATAACACCGAACAAAACGACAAACAGAACGACAATCAATCGACAAACGACCGACAAACGCAACTGTTTTCAAGCGACAACAGTATAAGAATATATAAAGAGGAATATAAAGAATTAAAAGAATCTCTCTCTTCTCGCGCACGCGCGAAGGAGGCAGAAGAGAGAGAGAGAGACATTTTTTGAAATTTTCTTTTTCAAGAATTTTATAAATCCCGATTACGAAGTCGAACGATTCTGCGCTAATTACGAGGCATCGGGCTGGATTCGTAAAAACGGACAAGCCGCTATCGACCGCCCGGCGCTTGCGCGGACATGGACGCAGGAAGATAAAAACGCCACGCCACGCTTCAACGCCGATTTTCTTGCGAAATACCGACGTTTCTACGACCTCGTAAAGCAAACGAATCCGGTGCTTGCGCCGATATTCATTCACGATCTGGAATTGGTATTTATCGACGCCGAGCGCAAACGGCTAACATTCCGCTGCACGCGGCAGATGGCCGAAGCCGTCGAGGCCAATGTCCGGTTCTTTCGGGATAACTTTTTCGACAAACATTTCGCGGGCTGGACGCTACACTACCAAACCCCGCGAATCTAAAAACAACAACGCACGATGAAAAACAAAAACGACAAGCGGGGCAAGTCCCCGGCAAATTTCTACGACAGAATCGCCGAAATGCTCAACAAGGCGGCTATTCCGCAGACGATCACAGTCGAGGCCGAGGGAGTTTCGCCCGAAACATTCTTGGCGACAGGGATCACGAAACGCGAACTGTATGCCACCGTCGCAATGGCAAGCCTTGCGCACGCCGTCGTAACCACCCCACCCACCGGAGGCGGCAGGCTTCGTTCAGACTGGGCGCGGCGCGTGGCTACACAAGCCGCAGAGCTGGCCTACTACCTCGACGAAGCACTCGGCGAGATCGAACGAAACGGCGAACCCGCAAAAGATTCAAGACGATGAAAATTCTGTATTTGCCACTCAAAAAGGAGTGGTACGAAATGATCGAGCGGGGCGATAAGCGCGAAAAGAGTACCGCGAAAATACCCGTTACTGGAAAACGCGGCTTATCGACACGGTAATATACGACGAGGGGGACGAGGAGACCGAAAGCCCGGTATTTATATTCTTCAAAGACTACGACGCAGTTTGTTTTTCCTACGGCTACACCCGCCGCCGGATGCTATGGGAGTGCAAAGGCGTTGATTTTGGCCGAGGTCGCCCGGAATGGGGTGCGCCCGATCACGAAACATTTATCATCAAACTTGGAAACCGACTGAACGATGAGAGATTACAGTAAAGATTTCGCCGAATGGCGAAAATGGCGCGACGAAAAAGGGTTGCCGCCTATCTACGACAACCCGGCCGACGCGGGTATCGAAACGGATTTCCGGGTCGGGCAGCAAGTGTCGTTCACGAACGAATACGGCGTGCGGTTCGAACCGCACGTGATAATGGGATTCTGCAAACCGGAGCTTTCGGGCCGGTGCGTCTACCTCGACTACGACTGCTACTGGTTCCCGACGGAACTCAAATCGTTAAAACCCTATCGGAAATGATGTCCCAGCCGACTTACATAGCCTCGTGTTCGTTTGGCAAGGATAGTATCGCAACAATTCTCCTTGCCCTCGAACATGACGAACCACTCGACCGGGTGGTATTCTCGGAAGTGATGTTTGATCACGCACGCAACATCAGCGGCGAGATTCCGGAGCACATCGGGTGGATATACGACACAGCTATCCCGAAGCTGCACGACATGGGCATCCACGTCGACGTGGTACGCGCCGAACGGGACTACTGCTATTTTTTCGCAAATGCCGTCGGGGGGGAATGCAGGAAAGATTTACGGGTTCCCGCTCGGCGGCAAATGCTTCATCAATCGGGATTGCAAAGTCGCGCCCATACGAAAATACCTCGCCGAAATTGCTGGCGGTCCCCTGCGTGCCAAAACGAATATCGTGCAGTACATCGGTATCGCCGCAGACGAACCGCGACGACTTGCCAAACTCACGGAGAACCGAATGTCGCTCTTGGCGAAATACGGCTACACCGAGCAGATGGCGAAACAGCTTTGCGCCACTCACGGGTTACTGTCGCCGATCTACACGACCGGGACACGCGGCGGATGCTGGTTCTGCCCGAACTGCAAAATACAACATTTCGTCAACCTGCGACGCAATCATCCCGAACTATGGGCAGAATTGGTCGAGTTGAGCCATACGCCGAACTTGTGCAGCTACGGATTCAAATACGGCCTTACCGTGCAGGAGGTCGAAAAACGGATGAATGCAGAAGAACAACAGCTAAAACTTTTTTAATCACAACTTTCCATGAAAGACATTCATCATACCTGCCGATGCACCGGGCAACAGTTTACGTTCAAAGAGTGGTGCGCGTGGCTTGATAACCACAAAAAAGCCGGACAGGATAGCGGTAAATTCGTGGCGTTATCGTACAACGGTTTCGATTTCAACATTCACGACGTATGCCTAACGCCTAACAGACCTGTCCGATTATTCAACCACCATTGTATCGTGGAGGTTAAAACGGCGCAGTCGCCGACAGGACGCTGGGATTACGGGCTGGATGTCAACTTGCACAATTCGGGCCATTACGTCGGGGCCGGATTCGTCGACGATGTGCAAAAGGGATACCCAACGGAAGCCGCCGCGATTCTTGCCGCCCTGCTCGATGCCCGCAAATCAGCCGAACGTGAACTGGCGAACTGTTCCGGTCGCTCCCGGTCGAATCTCGACAACGAGGACGACGAAGACGGATTCATCAAAGACAGCACGCTGGCCCCGTATATTCGGAATATCATCAAGCAAATCGACGATCAGCGCCGTGCAACGGCGTTCAAACAACTAACCCTATTTTGATTATGACACGACACGTTGAATCGCACATGCAACGAATGTGCGTCGGTTGGTTCCGGCTCCAATACCCCGCCGTCGGCAAACTCCTGTTCGCCGTTCCGAACGGTGGCGCACGGAGCCGCACGGAAGCCGCGATAATGAAAGCAGAGGGCGTAACCGCAGGCGTTACCGACCTTATCCTGCTGCTCGGACGCGGAGGCTTCAACGCCCTATGTATCGAAATGAAGACTACCGACCGACGTTCCGCCCTATCGGACGCACAAATCGAATGGCGCTCGCTCACAATCGCGAACGGAAACAGACACGTCGTCTGCCGGACGTTAGAGGAATTCCAGTCGGAAATACGCTGGTACATGGCGCGCCCGGCAAATAACGAACCACGGGACGAAATCACCTGTGTCCGCCCGATAGTTCCGCCGTCCGTCGAAGAGATCGAGCGAGCATTTGGGAAAATCAGGCGACGCAAAATCAATCATCAACCAACAAAAACCGAGAAACAATGACAACACACAACCCGAAATTCAGAGGGACGCCCGGCCCGTGGCGGGTCGACGGACACGAACACAAAAACGGCGTCGTAGAATATACCATCGTTTCGATTTCCGGCGACGCTGTCGGCTGCGCTCCCGTCGCAGAAGTACTGCGCAATAACCCGCGCCCGATGCCGGAGCAACGCATCGAGGCCAACGCCCGACTATTGGCCGCCGCGCCCGACTTGCTCGCCGTGCTCGAAATCATCGTCGGGATATTTGAACCGAACAAACTGACCCCATATCGGTCTGCGCGCGAAACGGTAGATCTGGCGAAACAGATCATCGGATACGTCTACGGAGCGGACGAGCGAAACCGCCCAACCAACGAATCGCCCTCAAACGACGCCGAATTCCTCGAATGGCTGTACGTCCGACTGGTCGGCACCCACGGCGAAAATCCGAATACGGACTTTATGCAGAACCTCAACTCTATAATCGAAAAATTACGGTAATTATGAAAACAGTCGAAGACCTTAACAGACTTATCCGCGACGAAATCACAGCTATCGAAGCGCTCCGAAGCGAAGACGAAAAAAATATGGTCGGTTCGGGGGATAACGGAAGCCAATGCCAAACGCAGCAAGAAGATCCGCCGCATGATCGGCGACCACAACAACGAGATCGCCCACTTGCGCCGCCTTATCCGCTTTGTCGAGGCAACCCCGGAAGAGGGTATACGAATGATGCTCGACCAGCTGCGCGGACAGGTAGATCGAATCACCGCATCTGCCGACCGCTACAAATTGAAAGAGCAGAAAAAAGAGTATCTGACACGTGCAGGCGCGCAGCTCAAACACACGCAAATCGCCGAACTTGAATTCTTATTACAATGAATAACAAAGCTATTGCCCCGGAAACTACCGTACAGGAACGGTGTGCCATCTGCGGCCGCCCGAGGATTTACAAATACGACGGTTATTGTCGTCCCATCTGCGAACGATGCGCCAACGGAGGTGGCAGGACATACGTTCGAAGCGGAGAGAAGATTGGCCGCAACGAACCGTGCCCATGCGGTAGTGGTTTGAAATACAAGAAATGTTGCGGCAAATGAATGCCGCCCTTAATAACTCAAAACCAAAATAAAGATGGACAAAAAACAAACGACCGCGACTTGCCCCAAATGTGGGGAAGAAATTGTGCAGTGCGAAAACTGCGAGAATATGGGCTGCCCCGATTGCGACGGGTTTGTAGTTACCCGCGACGACGTGATTCTGTGCCCGGAATGTGCCGCCGCTTGCAAGGAGGACTGCGACAAGATGCGCGCTGTCGGTTGCGGTAGTTGCGCCCTTTTCGCTGACGAAGACGACGAGGGGCAGGGTTGGTGCGAACTGCATCAGGAATCCGTGTGCTTCATTGATAAATGCAGCGACCGAATTTCGAAAGTCTGATCGCTGATAAATCTTACCCGAAAGCGTGTATTATTTACACGCTTTTTTACATATCTTTGTGCTGGTAACCAATACAGAGTAAACGCAACCGGGCCTATGAAAATTCCGCAAACTATCGAAATGCAGGTTGGCGCGCTCAATGCCAGCGAGCACAACCCGCGACAAATCACCGAAGACGATTTCGCCGAACTGGTCAAATCCCTGCTACTGCTGCCGAAAGGCTTGTATTACCGCCCCGTCGTCGTGGACGACCGGAATATCGCCCTTGCCGGAAATATGCGCCTGCGGGCGCTGAAATACATTCACGAACTCGGATTCGACGACCTCGCAGAAATCTTGCGGGCGTCGTATCGGTTCCGGCATTTCGACGAGGCGAAACAATCCGCGCTGCTGAACTACTGGCGCGAATGGCAGATGCACCCGACCGTGCCGACGCTTTACGCCTCGGAACTCGACGAAGACGAGCAACAGCAGTTCATCATCAAAGACAACCTATCGTTCGGCACGTTCGATATTGACATGTTGGCAAACGAGTACGACATCGCGGCGATCATCGACGATGGTTTCGACATCGACCTGCTCCCAAAATCGGCCATCGAGGCGTTGGCCGCGGCAAATGGTATCGACCCTAACGATATAACAGGGCGACGCTGTGGCGGCGACGGGGAAGCCGACGAGCACTACACGCACAAAATCACGTCGCCCGTCTACGAGCCGAAGAACGAAAAACCGGACTTATCGACGCTGACCGACAGCGGCCGAACCGACGAACTGCTGGCAAAGATCGAAGCGTCGAACGTATCGCCCGACGAAAAAGAGTTTCTGCGGCAGGCTGCCGCACGACATACGGTGTTCGATTACGCCAAGATCGCCGACTACTACGCACACGCCTCGAAAGAAATGCAGGAGCTTATGGAAGATTCGGCGCTGGTCATTATCGACTTCGGCAAAGCCATCGAAAAGGGCTACATCCGATTGTCGGACGAAATACGAAACGAATACACACGGGAGTATGGCAATGAGGCATAACGGGTTCGTTGCGTTCATTCTGACGCACGGACGCCCCGACCGGGTGCTGACCTACGAGAAACTGCGCAAACACGGGTACACGGGGAAAATATACATCGTCTGCGACGACGAAGACAAGACGCTGCCGGAGTATCGCAAACGCTTCGGCGACGTGCTCGTCTTTTCCAAATCGGAGATCGCAAAGACATTCGACGAGGGCGACAATTTCGGCGACCGCCGGGCAATCATCTACGCCCGTAACGCCTGTTTCGAGCTGGCCCGGCAGATCGGGGCGACGCATTTCATCGAGCTGGACGACGACTACACGTATTTCAAATTCCGGTTCGACGCCCAGCTACGCTGGCACGGCGCAGACGTCCAAGACCTCGACGCGGTATTCGACATGCTGCTCGACTATTTCAATTCCGCTCCAATGCTGACCCTTGCAATCGGACAAGGCGGCGATTATATCGGCGGCGAAAAGGCGACGAGATTCAACGACGGAATACAGCCGATGCGCAAGGCCATGAACTCGTTCATCTGCTCCGTCGACCGACCGTTTCAATTCATCGACCGTATCAACGAAGACGTCAATACCTACGTCCTGCTGGGGTCGCGGGGGGGGGTATTTCTGTCTATCCTACAAATCGGCCTCGACCAACTCGAAACGCAGAGCAACAGCGGCGGTATGACGGAATTATACTTGGACGCGGGCACGTATGTAAAGAGTTTTTACACGGTCATGTATTGTCCGTCATGCGTGGTTGTTTCGGCAATGGGAACCGCCCATCGGCGGCTGCATCATCACATCAAATGGCGGTACGCCGTGCCGAAGATACTGCACGAATCGGTAAAAAAAGTAACGACCAATGGCATCACACCCAAGCAATAACAAATCGGCGAAAGACCGCCGGAATGCCCGTCTGCCGCTCGTGTCGCATCTGCGCCTCGAACGGCGGATGCCGTTTCGTCAGATAGCCGCAGAGGTCGAACGGCAGTTGGGGTATTCGGTAACGCCGAAGACGATCAAGACCGATTGGGATTTGCTCGTCAGCGAATGGCGGGCCGAAGCCGCGAGCAACACACAGCAGGCGTGCGACGAGGCGCTGATGGAGTGCGACCGCGCTATTGCGGAGCTATGGCGGCTGTACGAAGCCAGCAAGCAGAAACGAGTTGTCAAGCGGGCAAAGGTTCGCACGGCACTCGTCGATATAAACACGTTCGGAAACCCTGTCGTCGGCAAGCCTCTCGACGCCCCCGTTCCGCTCGAATCGGAAACGTCGAGTGTCACGGAGGAACCCGTCGGCGACGTGCGAATCCTCGCCGAAATCCGCAAATGGGAGGAACGCCGCGACAAACTGCTCGGCCTCGACAAGGTACAGGTCGACATCACATCGGGCGGAAAGGAATTCAAGGGCTTTTCGTCGGTGCTACCCGTCATGCCGGGCATCGACGAAATCGTCCGCCGTATCGACGAGGAGCGCGAACGGAAACTATCGGAAGAAGACGAATAACGCATGTTTACCGACGGACTACAACAGCGCGAGGAACAGCAACGCGTCAACTACAAACAGTTGCTTGCCTACCGCCACTTGGCCGACCCACGAATCCGATACGTCGTCTATGGCGGCGCAGCGGGTGGCGGCAAATCGTGGCTGGGGTGCGACTGGCTTATGCGTTGCTGCTGGGCGTTCCCGAAAACGCGCTGGTTCGTCGGCCGAAACAACATCAAGGACAGCCGCGAATCCGTGCTGGTCACGTTCGGCAAGGTCGCCGATTCCTACGGGTTCACGGACTACCGGATAACAGACGACGGCATCAAGTTTACGAACGGGTCGGAAATCGTACTGCTCGACTTGACATTCTATCCGCAGAAAGACCCGATGTTCGAGCGGTTGGGGTCGAAAGAGTTTACAGGTGGTTGGATAGAGGAGGCCGGAGAGGTTCATTATATGGCCTACGAGGTGCTGAAATCCCGAATCGGGCGGCATCTCAACGAGGAATACGGACTGGAAGCGAAGATGCTCATAACCTGTAACCCGAAAAAGAATTGGCTGTATAAGCATTTCTACAAACCGCATATCGACGGAACGTTACCGAAAGACTGCGCATTCGTTCAGGCGTTGGTCTACGACAACCCGTTTATCACGCCCGATTACATTCGAACGCTCGAATCAATCGGCGTCAAGTCGATTCGGCTACGTCTACTGCTCGGCAAATGGGAATACGAGAGCAACGCAAACCAACTCGCCGACTACGACGCCATCCTCGACTGCTTCACGAACGAGCGGCAGACGGGCGACGGCGTGCGGCGTATCAGCGCCGACCTTGCCATGAAAGGCCGTGACCGCTTTGTCGCGTTCAACTGGACGGGAATGGCCGCTAAACTCGCTATCGACAAACCGTACAGCACGGGCAAGGAGATCGAAACCGACCTGCGCGACGAATCGAGGCGGCACGGCGTCCGGCGCTCTAACATCATCGCCGATTCTGACGGGCTGGGGCAGTACCTCGATTCGTATTTGGAGGGCATCAAGACGTTTCACGGAGGAGCGCCCGCGCCGGATAACACGTATTTCAACCTCAAATCGCAATGCGCGTTCAAACTGGCGGAGGTTATCAATGCAGGGCTGCTCTACATCGACTGCCCGGAAGAACTACAATCGACCATTGCCGAAGAGCTGGAAGCCTGCCTTGTCGCCCGCGACGTCGACGCCGATACGAGCAAGAAACGAATCATCGACAAACGAGAGATGAAAGCCGTACTTGGTCGGTCGCCCGACTATTTCGACCCGCTGATGATGCGCATGTACTACGAAATCGTCCCGCAGCCGAAAGGTATGCGCGTCCACGTCGGGCGGCTTTCGTGAAAAGCTGTTTTTAGGCTGTTTCTGCTGGTAAAATTTGAAAGACAAATAAACTACCGCCCCGGCGGCAAAAGTGGATTAAACAGGAAAACTGATGAAAATAACAATCAAGAAACGGACGACCCGGCAGGTGCTCGCTATCGAACGAGTACTGACGCCCGAATCGCGTGCAGCATTGCAAACCCCTGCCGAAGCCAGACAAAGTATGCGGCGTGCGCACGCCGCGAAACCTCAACGATCTAACTATCGGCGATCTGTTCAGCTTGCAGGCAGACGGGACGCACGCCCTTATAGAGCGAATCGCGTCCGTCATTCTCAAAGTACATCCCCGGCGCTGCTACAACGAACGGGCAGACAAAATGCTCGGTTTTGTCTTTTGGGTCGGGCGAGAATTGGAGCGCATCGCAGCGTTGTTCGCAAGCACAAGCAACCAGCCGACGCCCGAAGAGATCAAAGCCGGAATAAACGACCTTGATTTCGGGCCGTTCGGCATCATCGACTGGTACGCCCACCGACAGGGCTACCAAGACCAAGGCGACGCCGCAAAGGTGGCATGGGTGCGCGTCTGCGAGTGTATGCGAATCGACAACGAGCGGATTGCCTTTGAACGGCGCTTGCGCGAAATAATGGCCAACAAAAACAAATAGACCTATGGAAAAACAGACAGTCGAAAACAAAGTCAAGGAGATCGCCGAGGCGATGGGCCTTACCTATCTGTGCGAATCGTGGTTCCGCGCCAATCAAGCGTTCGACCGATTCCGGCGTCAAGGAGAGAGCCGCGAGGTTACGCACCCCGACGGCCTCACGCTGCCCGCCTGCCTCTACGTACAACCCGTGGCGGGTTTTCTGAATTTCACGTCGCAGGGCTTCGTGCGCGACGCTCCGTCCTGCCTTATCTCCTTTGCCGACGCTATGCCGCTCGACTACAAAGGAGCCGATGCGCAGGAGATCGCCGAGCGGCTGAAAGGTCTTGCCGTGCGATTCATCGTCGCCGTAAACGAAAGCGGCTTTTTCGTTCCGGTCGCCGGGCAAATCAATTACCGCGTCGCGTTCGACAAGATGGACGCAAACCTATGTATCGTAACGCTGTCGCTGACACTCCAAGAACAGGCGGGCGTCTGCTTCGATTACGGCTTGTAGCTATGGACGTACAAAGAATAGAACTCGAAGCCGACCGAATCGTCGCCGAAGAACTCGACCGGGCACGGCAGAAAATTATCGAGAACCACGTCGCCGCGGGACAACGGACGACGGGCACAACCGCCGACAGCATCACAATAGCCGTAACGACCAATGGCGGCGTAACCACGGGGACGATGGACGCCCGCCCATATTTTGCAGCACTCGAAACCGGCACGCAACCGTGGCAGTCGCAACATTTTCGCCGACGCCGCGACGGGTCGGTCTATCCGTCCGCCCCGAAATGGTTTATCGACATCATCGCGGACTGGGCCGCAACAAAGGGTGTAGATATTTCAGCGTGGGGAGCAGCGACCAAAATAATGACGGAGGGGTCGGCCCTATTCCGTAACGGCGGCCGCGAAGACATCTTCACGCCCGAAATAGCGGCCCTATCCGACCGCGTCGCCGATAGGCTGGCGGGGCTTTTTTCGATGCACAGATCGTCGAATCAATTTTAAGGCAATAGACCATGAGCAGAACATTTACACACAGCAGCACGGGAACAGTAGTCGAATATCCCAATGCAACGCATTTCGCATTCGTCCCGGCGATTTTCAAAATCACGAAAATTCCCACAACGTATGACAAATTAGAAATGGTCTTAACCGACCGCCAAGCGCAGCAATCGTACAGCGAAGAGCGCGAGCCGCTCAATGGGGCCGCATATTTCGATGTACGGCGGTATCTGCAACTGTTGTTCAATAACGTTGCGCAGGGAGTGATTGATTACAGCAAGGCGTTCGTCGATTCCCCGCTGAAAAAGAATATCTACGCTACGATATACTGGTATCGCAACGGCAGTCAATTCTATCTCGGCACGTTTGGGATAGACGCTATTTGGGGCACAATATCCGCCCGCGAATCATCCGGCGGCATCATGCGTCGCAAATGGTTCGTCCGCTATCCGTTTACGGTTGATGTCTTCGCCAAGAACGGAACATCGTTCGACGTGCTGATCGACGGTAAACAGTCCGACATCATGTGTTACAACCACAACGAGGACGCGGAAGGTGCGACCCCATACCACCGCTACCTGCTGAATCCGGCAAGAGTGATCGACCCCTCGACCGTCGCCCGTTCGGTGCATATCGCCGTACCGCATAGCCTCGTGCTGAAAAACGACGAGGAGGCTGTCGGCATGGTTGGCTATACACTCGACATAGACCGGAGCGCAAACGGTGTCTATCTGCGCTGGATAGACCAACAGGGGCGCTATTGTTACTACCTGTTCAAGGAGATCGGCAGCGCGTCGACCGTTTCGACATCCTCGACATGGGAGCGTAACGATATGAATGTCCCGACCGCTTACATAGACGGCGTGAATATCGAAACGTCAGTCCGGCAAAGCCTATCCCGGAAAAAGACCCGTTCGCTGGGAGCAAAGTTGGTCGATTCCGAAACGTATGATTTCCTGCTCACACTCGCGCAGTCGGTCGTCGTGGATGTTTTCGACGGATACGACGCCAACGACGCGCCGCTGTGGCACCGCGTCAATATCGTTGCTGGCAGCTACGAGAAGACGACGAAGCATTACCAAGATTTTATTTTCTCAATCGAGGAACCTGCGCAGAGCGCACAAATGCTGTAACCATGACGGAGGGATTATATATCAACGGCGAGGCCGTCGACCTTAAACCGGATGCGGCGACGACCCTCAACTACAAGTCTAACCTGCTCGGCGACATATCGAAAATTACGTCGTCGAATTCGCAGACGATTCAATGCCCGAAGACAACACGCAACCGAAAGATATTCGACAATCCGGGGGCGCCCGCCTATGTGTCCGATAAGCGATACAACCGATATTCGGCCCGCCTTGTTCGGAATGGAATCGAGGTCGTCCGCGTCGGATATGCCGTGCTACTATCTTCGTCTGAAACCTACGAAATCGCGCTTTATTGGGGCGTGATGGCAAACTTTCAAACGTGGGTCGACAAAGCGGCCAAGTTGAACGAGTTGACCGGAACCGAAGCGCTGGCGTGGAATGCAAATACCACACCGACGACCCTGTCGCAAATGAAATCCACCGGATACGGATTTGCAAAAATACAACTGCGGCGTGTCGAATGCCAACCTTGCCAATTTCCACCCCAGCGCTACCGCATGGTGGATTCTCGACAAGATAACCAAGCAGGCCGGATTCACGTTCGAAATGCCGAGCAAGTACGCCAGCGCATTGCGAACGATAGCGATTCCATGCTTGAGCCGAAACGCATCAGACGCAAGCAATGAGGCGGAGGCCACGGTATCTATATATCCATTCATAACGTACAGCAACGGCTTTTGGGGATATTCTATCGCGGGCAATAACGGGACAGATAGACACGGTGTTTTCGACCCGGATGATAATACCAAAATCCGTAAGGTCGACAACGCAACAAAGGTGATTATATCCATTGTAAACCGATCGGGGGCACAGTTGGGAATGGTTCTATATTCCAATAGCTCCAACGGATTCCCCAGCCGCGTATATATCCGAGCGACACGATACAGCGACCGCGACGAAACAACGACGCAAATAGCCGTCAGTATCGGGTCATCGTCGGTATCGTCGTCAACAGGAACGTATGCGTATCAAAAAACGTATTATTTCGCCGACATTGAAGAGGAAATCACGTGGGGAGAATATGACTACCTGCGCCTGTTTCCACATAACGGGACATCGGTAATTTCCGGTTCGAGATTGGGAAATACCAAACTTACGATTACGGAAGACTTCGAAAATATCATCTATCCGAGTTTATTTCCGATACCTCAAAACCTGCCCGAAATCTCGCAAATCGACTTCATCAAGGCGATCTGCGGAATGTTCGGCATCTTTGCCGTACCCGACCCTACAAACGTCAATAATCTGAAATTCGTATCGCTCGACACCTTACAGGGGAACAAAGCGCAGGCGTGCGATTGGTCGGATAAATTCGTCCGAAGCAATGACGACGAGCCGAAGACCACGGAATACAAAATCAACGACTACTGCCGCAACAACTATTTCAAGTACAAAGAAGACGATACGGTTTTCACGAATGCCGACGGCAATCTGAAAAAATCGACAGCGAGATTTTAGACGCCGAAAAGACCGTTATAACATTGCCTTTCGCTCCATCGGACGGCTCGACGATACGGCACTACGAACTGAACGATGACGGAACAGCCGTCGACACCGTACAAGTCAAAGACCGGATTATGCGCCTTATCAGCGACGGTTCCGGGCTGGCTATGCTTGCATTCGACGACCTCGATTTCACGACCTTGCTATCGAAATACTATTCCACCCTATCGCGTCTGCTCAACAGCGCAATAACCATTACGGAGCAGATCATGTTGGACGAATACGATTTGAAATCGCTGGACTATTCAATCCCGTTCTACCTGCGCCAATATGGGAAATTCTACGGCATCGTCAGCATCCAGTCGACAGCGAATAAAGCCTGCGAGGTCAAGGCCGTACAGTTGCCGGAAACGGTTGTCCAAGAACCGGAACGCCCATCGCAAACGGTTGCTATTGGCTGGCAATGGGAAGATGCCGCCATTTACATAACGGCCAGCGCTGCGCCTGCGTCAGACCTCGATGTCGTAATAACCCTTTACACGTATGACGGCGTTTCCTCGGGCCGGAAACAATTATCTTTCCTGCCGGGCAAGTGAAAGTGATAGGCCCGACGATTACGCGAATAGTCGGCGGAATCGAAATAAACTCCATTACCCCGGAATATGACGACACGTATAGCTACATCATCGCAGAACAAACCACGAAAAACGCATAACAAATGGCAGAAAACACAACAACCCGCGTCGTCGAGGTGCAAGTCGACAACGCGGAAGCTATCAAGCTGATAGCCGACTACAACGCCAAGATCGAGGAATCGACGGCAAAGGAAAAAGCCCTGCGCGAGGCGATCAAGAAAAAGGGAGAAGCCACCGCCGCCGACCGCGAGGAACTGGCGAAGCTACGCGCCGAACAGACCGCCTACAAGCGCGAGTTGCGCGAGGTTGAAAAGGAGGTGCAGAACAACATCAAGGCGGCCCGCGAGGAAGAGGGGTCGAACCGAAAACTGCGCGCCGAACTGTCGAACCTCACAAAACAGTACGATTCAATGAGTGCAGCCATGCAGAAAAGCGCAGAGGGCGAGGCACTCAAAAAACAGATCAACGAAATAACCGATGCGCTGCTCGAATCGGAAGAGGGTACGCAAAGGTTTTACCGGAACGTGGGTAACTATCCCGACATCAAGCCGCTCGAAACGCAATTAGGTGTAATTCGTCAGCAACTCGCGCAGATGAAATACGAGGGCAAAGAAACGACGCAAGAGTATCAAGACCTGCTGGGCGTCGCCGCAAATATGAAAGACGCCCTTGCTGACGTCGAGGCTGGCATCAATGCCGGGGCATCCGACACAGCGCAACTCGACGTGCTCATCAAGGGGACGCAAAATCTTTTGCAGCTATGGGCACAATGGTCGATACTTTCAAAGCAGTTAGGGGTCGAAAATAAAGACCTCGACAAAGCTATCGGCATTATAACGCAGATGCTCGGCGCACTCGTGGCCATCCAATCCGTGCAGAACATGTTGCAGAAACAGTCTATCGTCATGCAAAAAGCACAAGCGGTTGCAACATGGGCACAGACGAAAGCGGAAACCGCCCGGACGTCGGCGATGGCCGCCGGGACGGTTGCCACAAACGCCGGAACCGCCGCAGTATGGAAATTCACGGCGGCGCTTTTTGCAAATCCAATCGGGGTTATCGTCGCGGCAATTATCGCGGCAATCGCGGCCGTTTATGCCCTCGTCAAGGCGTTTAGTTGGTTCAATTCGTCGACCGAAAAAGCGAAAGAGAATCTGAAAAAACAAGGCGAAGAACTCGATAAGCTCAATAAGAAATACGACGAGCACATCGAGAAAATGAAAGCCCTCGGCAAAACCGACGAGGAAATAACGCTGACGCGCCTTGCCCTGCTGAAAGACCTTGCCAACAAGCGCGCCGAACATTTCAAAGCGGCACAGCGGCTCTACAAAAAGGACAGCGAGGAATACAAGGCATCACAAGACGCCAAGAAAAAAGCGGACGAAGACTACCGATCAGCGCTGAACGATACAGCGAACCACCTGCGCAGCCTCGCGTCCGCCTATAACGACGCGGCGTTAAAAAAGAAACTGGGTACGGTCAAATACGCGACGCAACAAGCCAATGAGGAATTCAAGAATCAGCGCAAACTACTCGTCGAATTGGTGTATGCAGGTAAGGTAGCCAGCAGCGAAGCGAAAGATATTCTTGCGAGCCTCGAAGCCGCACGCGACAAGACAATAAAGGAAGCCTACAAAGAAGCCGCAGAAAAGCAGAAACAAGCCCTTGCGACCGAACTTGCCGCCGTGCGCGCAGCGACCGACGCCAAAGTCGCCTTGATGAAAGAGGGCATCAGCAAGCAGTTGACGCAGGAAGAGGTCGCATACCGCCGTCGGGTCGCCGATCTGAAAAAACGCCTCGAAACCGAAAAGGGGTTGACGAAAAAGGCAAAGGCAGCAATTCAGCAGCAAATCGGAGCTGGCCGAACAGCAGCACGTCTTGAACGTCGAGAAGATCAACCGCGCGGGCCTCGACAAGAAAATCCGGCAAGAGCAGCAGAATATCGCCCTGCGGCTGGCCGCCGTCAAACAAGGAACCGACGCTGAATATACGCTGAAAGTCGAACAGTTACGGAAACAGCAGGAAGCCGAACTTGCCAACATCGAACTGACCGAGCAGCAAAAGGTTCTCATCCGGGAGAAATACAACAAGCAACTGGACGACCTTTCGAACCAATGGATAAACGCCAACCTGCAAAAACAGAACGACGCTCTACGGCTCGAATGGGAGAACCGAATCAACGCCGCCGCCGTACAGGGGCAAAACACCCTGCAATTACAGTTGCAGATGCGGCAAGCGGAACTCATAGCCTTACAACAAATGGAGGGTGAAAGCGACGCCGCATTCAAGGCTCGACAGCCCGGCGCGCAGCAGGCATACGTCGACGCGAAACGAGCCATCAACGATTACGAGGTGCAAATCGAACAAGCAAAACTGGAAGCCCTCGCAGCAGTTACGAACGGCCTGTCGGGTTTACTCGAAGAGTTGGGCGAAGACAATAAGACTTTCGCCGTTTTGAGCAAGACACTTGCATTGGCCGAGATCGCCATCAACACCGGAAAGGCTATCGCAGCGGGTACGGCGCAGGCTCAAAGCGTCCCATTCCCCGGCAACCTTATCGCAATCGCTACGACTGTTGCGACGATCATGGCGAATATCACATCGGCGATTAAAACCGTCAAATCGGCAAAATTCTCGACGGGTGGTTATGTGTCCGGGCCGGGAACGTCGACAAGCGACAGTATACCCGCCATGCTGTCGGACGGCGAATCGGTAAACGCAGCCTTGCCGACGTCTATGTTTGCCCCGATCTACTCGGCACTAAACCAGCTCGGAGGCGGTGCGCCGATAGTCGCCGCACAGTCGAGCAATCAGATCGCAGGCGAAGATATGCTTGCCCGCGCATTCGCAAAGGGGGTTTCGCAACTCGACATGCGCGTCGGAGTGGACGAAATAACCCGTGTATCTGACCGGGTGAAAGTGGTCGAATCATTAGGCGATTTGTAGTTATGAAAGTGCATGAAATTTTACAACAGAACGCCGATCTGCTCCGGGCGCTCGCTCGCGCAGGCGCGGCTATTGAAGATGTCCGCTACATCCCTCTGTGGAGCGACTACGAACGGCTTCGCCGCGACGGGTTCAAAGTAGCGTATATCGTCGCCTACTTGTGCGATACCTACGAGGTCAGCGAACGCACCGTCTATCGCATTATCCGACGATTCGGCCGCGACGTCAATACGAGCCGCTGACACGGCGTGTCAGTTGATTGTGCCTCAAAGCGTGTATTTATTACACGCTTTTTATTTAGCTTTGTTTCGTAAAATCAAATCTATGGCAACTCTCAAGCTCTACAATCCGATTCTTTCCGAAGCGACAAAAGAATGCTACTGGTTCTGCGACGAGGCCGGAACGAGTTTCAAGGACGTGGACGAATTCATCAACGGCATCCCAGCAGGCGACGATAATATCGAATTACTATTGCACTGCGACGGCGGCGAGGTAAACGAGGGCTGGGCCATCGTCGACAAGCTGCGGAGCACGGGCAAGAAGATAACCGCGACCATCGAGGGGAATTGCGCGTCGATGGCTACCGTCGTTTTGCTGGCCGCTTCCGAACGCCGAGCATACCCGCACGCCTCGTTGCTCATTCACAAGCCCTACTATCCCGAATACACGCTGGCCGACGCATACCGTGCCGATGATCTCGAATCGCTGGCCGCCTCGTTACGGGACGACGAACAGAAAATGCTCGATTTCTACGTCGAGCGAACCGGAGCGGATCGCGCGGAACTCGAAGCGCTTATGAACGAAGACAAGTTTATCGGGATGGAGCGAGCAAAGGAACTCGGATTCATCCAGACGATCATTCCCGCAGCGTCGGCATCGGCAGGCGGCCCGAACAGCGCGAAATCGGCTGCGTGGAAGCAGCAAAATTCAATAACCAACAATCAAAATTCTATGGCAACAAAAACCACGAAAAGCGAAGACAAAAGCGTGCTTCGCAAAGCCCTCGCAGCGCTGGCCGTTGCGCTGGGACTGGAAGCCCCGCAGCCCGTCAATTACGAGCTGAACACCGAATCGGGCGACACGATCACGATTGACAAGCCGGACGGCGAAGACCCCGCCGTCGGCGACAGCGCATCGCCGGACGGAGAACACAAGATGCCCGACGGCAAGACAATCGTCATCGAAGACGGTAAAATCACGGAAATCCGCGACGCCGAAGACGAGGGCGACGGAGGGGGCGATGGTGGCGACGGCAGCGGAAACGACCCCGATTCCGATGCGCTGGCGGCGGCTAACGCACGTATCGCCGAACTCGAAACCGAACTTGCGGACGCCCGCAAGAACGCAAAACGACCGACGAGAAACGCATCTTGGAATCTCGTCGCCATCGCGGGCGGCGAAGCGTGGCTTGTCAAGGCCAAGTCCGACTACAAGCCCGCTGCACGTCAAACCACGACCACAGCCGCAGGAGAAGGCAAGAAGAACGCCGCGAAACCGCAGTCGCGCGTTCAGCAGCGCATCGCCGAACTCGAAGCAGCACATCAGAAAACGGAGTAAATCACAAACAACACCAATCAATTATGGCAAGTACAGGACTTAACTTTGCGAATCTGACCCCCGACGACGGGGCCGTCAAAGACCTCAAACGTCTGATCTTCCTTGCGGTCACCGACCCCGAATCGCTCGGAAAGATTTTCAATTTCCTGCCGAAACAGAAGCACGGCGAAAAGGTCGGTTTCATCGGCGAATTCGGCATGGTCGGCAAAGCCTCACAGGGCTGTAATCCGACGTTCGGAACCAGCGTCATTGCGACGAGCGAAAAAGAGTGGGACATCCACGAATGGGAGGTCGCCGAAAAAATCTGCTACAAGGATTTGGAGGGCACGGTCGCACAGGTCGCCATGCGTACCAAGACGAACATCGCCGACCTCACGGGCACGGAATATACCGACTATATCCTCGCGCCCCGGCTCGAACTCGCCATCCGCAAGATGCTGATGCGTTACGCATGGTTCGGCGACAAGGCAGCCGATACGGTCACAGACGGCGGCAACCTGCTCGATTCCATCGACCCGGCGTATTTTACCCTCGTCGACGGTTTCTGGAAGCGTCTGTTTACGCTGGCCGCCGCAACGCCCGACCGTCGCACCACATGCGCAGCCAACGCCGCCACAACGTTCGCCGAGCAGAAAGCCGCCATGCGTCAGAACTATGCCGCCGTCGATTTCCTCGACGCGCTGATCTCCGACGCCTCAACGGTTCTGCGGCAGGCCAACGGTCAGCTCATCTACATCACGCAGGCGCTGAAAGACGCGCTGGACGCCGACCTCAAACGAAACAACAAAGGTTCAGAATTGCAGTGGACGGCGCTGTTCGATGGCATCACGGAGACGAACTACAACGGTGTGCAAATGCTCGCCATCCCGTTCCTCGACGAGATCATCAAAGGCTGCGAAACCGTCAGCGGCGGCAAGGCGTGGAACAAGCCTTATCGCGCGCTCTACACGATCAAAGACGACCTGCTCGTCGGTATGGAGAGCGAAAAAGCGAAGTCGCCGACATTCAGGTATGGTTCAACAAGGACGAGCAGATGAACAAAATTCTGTCGAAAGACAAGATCGGAACGCTGATCGCCGACGATAACCTCGTGCAGGTAGGTTTCTAACCCTCAAAACTCGATTACACTATGAATTGCGATAGCTTCATCAAGGCGAAAATCGAAAAGAACTGCGCGGAACCGATCGCGCGAGGCGTCGAGCGTATCGCGTGGATCGGAAACCGGGCGCAGCTCGACATCGCCAATCTTGAATTTGTCGAGGGTTCGACGAATCAAGTGCTGAATCTGCCGCTTATCAAAGGCGCGCAGTTGTACCCGATCATCCAGTACGGGACAAAGCCGTTCGAGGGGCTGAAAACCGATCTCGACGGCAGCGGCAAGCTGGGCGGCACGGCTTCGACCGAATTTCCGTTCATCGTGCCCGACAACAGCCCGGCGGTTTGCGAGAATATCATCGACCCGCTGCTCGACGGAGAGTTTTTCGTCATTTGGCAGAACCGACACAAGAACCTGCGGGCCACGAACGAAGCGGAGCGCGGAGCGTCTGCATACCAAATCGCCGGACTTTTCAACGGCCTCACGCTGTCGGCCGGGTCGTGCGAGAAATACAGCGACGACACCCTGTCGGGCTGGGCTATTACGCTCAAAGAGGAGAAAGCGCCCCGCTCGGCGATGTTCCTCAACGCGGGTTCGCTCGCAGCCACCGAGGCGCTCATCAAAACGATGCTCACCCCCTCGGAGACGGAGTAATGCACTATGACCGTCGACGAGGTAAAAATCCTGCTTTCGGACTTGAATAGGGGTTACAATACCCCCTATTCGAGCGCCGAACAGGCAACTATCGAAAGACTTTATTACGAGGTCTTGGGAAAGCGCTTGAGCGGCTGCCGATGTCCCGACAGGTGGCACGACGCCGTGCTCGAAATCAACTCGTACATCAAAAAACACGGAAAAATGAAAGAAAAATCGAATTACAAACTGCGTGCAGGGGTTATTCTGCAAATCGCAGGGTCTTCGGAAATTTACACGAACGACAATCTGACCGACGAGGTGGCCGCGGCGTTCCTCAAAGAGCACCCGAACGCCGCTGGGCGTTTCGAGGTTATCCCTACGGCGAAGAAAGACGCCGAAGCGCCGAAAGCTGGCGGGGAATCGTCGGAACTCGAAGCGGCACACAACCGTATCGCCATCCTCGAATCCGAGAAAGCGGAACTTGAAAGCCGTTGCGCCGCATTGCAGGCCCGAATCGACGCCGCGGCGGCCACCGAAACGGCGGCCACCAACGACGAGAAGCCCGGCAGCGGTGACACCGGAGCCGAAAGCGCTGACGAAGCCGACGAACAGCCCGCCGGATACAATGGCAATACTGCCGATGACGCTATCCGGCAGGCTATCGCCGCCGAACTCGTGGCCGGAAAGTCGAAAACGGCTATCAAGCAGGAGTTGGCGGGCAAGGAGATCGGCGGCGTGAAAGCTCACGCACCGCCTTATTTCCGACTACATCGAGAAGATCACCGCAGAGGAGTAACCACCATGAACGTAAAGCACACAAAGAAGCCCGAAACGCGTGTAGACGTCAAATATCTGTCGTCGTTAGGTATCAAAACCTACGGCGACAATAACCTATACCCGCAAACGGTGCGCGATATTGTCGATTCGTCGCCCACAGGTCGCACCTGTGTCGAACGGCGTTCGACATATATCGAGGGGAACGGCCTTGCATCGCAAGCGTTGGCCGAAACCGTGTGCGACACGCGAGGGAATACGGTAGACGACGTACATCACTTGTGCGCCGACGATGTAGCCTACCAAGACGGCCTTGCCCTACACGTCAATTACAATATTCTCGGACAGATCGTGTCGATGGCGCACGTTCCGTTCGAGAATTGCCGCCTTGAAGAGGAAGACGACGACGGCGTTATAAGCCATATCGTCGTACATCCCGATTGGCGGGGTAAAAAGACGCGCGGCGGCAAGGCCGTAAAGGTAACCATCGAAACAATCGAGGTGTTCCCGGTCTTCAATCCGTCGCCCGATGTCGTGCAGTTGCAGATACAGGCCGCAGGCGGTATCGAATTCTACAAGGGTCAGATTCTCTACATTTCACGTGCCGGGCGAAATGCCTATCCCCTGCCGTTGGTCGACGTCGTATTGACCGACATGTCGACGGACGAGGGGCTTTCGAACGTCAACAACCGAAACGTCCGAAATAATTTCCTCACGGCGGGAATGCTCATCACGAAGCGCGGACAAGGCAGCAGCACAGTCGACGGCGACAAAGACGGCGTATCGTCCGACGACGGATTTACGGAGGAATTCGAAAAACTGCAAGGCGATACGAATTCGCTTAAAATCATGCAGGTTGAGATTGAAACCGACGAGGATAAGCCCGAATTCGTACCGTTCAAGACGAACAACTACGACAAGGAGTTTACAGCCACAACGAAAGCTGTAACCGATAATATCTATGCGGCGCTCAACCAAGAAACGTTCGGAAGATTACGCAGCGGCAGTATCGGGTTCACAGGCGACCTTGCGAACGACGTGAAGCGTGAATACTGCGAGCAGGTGGCGAAGCAGCAACGGATGTTATCGCGTGCGTATCGGGCTATTTTCAGCCATTGGGAACCGAACACGATTCCGTACACCGGAGCGGGCGATGCTGCCATCGAACCGCTCGTAAAAATCTATTGCCAACGATGCGACATCTGATTGAACCGTGCGACGTCGATAAATACGCCCGCCCCTGCGACATGGACGACGAGATTATCGCCCGCGCCATCGAAGAGGCCGAATTGCTCGACATCAAACCGAAGCTGGGCGACGAACTGTTCATGCGACTGCTTACACGTGCAATTCGCCGTACTCCTTAATGGCGGCGAATATACCGACGAGTGTAGAAACCGACGACATTTCGTCGGTTTGCGCCGGGCGCTGGCCTACTACGTTTGGGCACGCCTCGTCAAAACGAGCGTAAGCCATTTGACACGCTTCGGCTTCGTGCAGAAGCGCGACGAGTATTCACAGGCGACCGAATATCGCGAGCGGCAAACGGCGTACAACGACGCTTTCGCCATCGCTGACGGTTATATGAAAGAGTGCCTTGCCTACATCCAAGCAAAGCCCGAAATTTTCGCTGATTATACGCTCAAGGGGAAAGTCAAGGCCAATCGAACGAAATTCAAAATTTTAGGCAATTAACTATGTATGACATCAAATTAGGGCAGGGATGCGGCATCAAAGCCACGATGTTGACCCCGGCAGGCGGCGTCTGCGATCTGCGCCGAGCACGGTATATCGCAGCGTCGCTCGTACTGGTATCCGGCGCAACGATGAATTGCGAAGACGTCACGTTCAATGAGGTGACGAACGCTGTTTATGTGCGCCTGCTCGGAAGCCGCGAACTGACCGCCACCGGGCGCTATGGCATCATCTTCAACGTCAAACTGGAAGACAAGACGATGTATTCGACGCCCGTTGTGTGGTTCGCGGAAGTCAAAGAGAACGCCCCGACAGACTATCACGAACTGACGCTATCGCTGTCGCTCACCGTCGTAAATTTCCCGGACAATGTCTCCTATACGGGAGCGTCGCCAAAGATCGGCGACAAAAATACGTGGCTGGTCTACGACGACAATCTCAACGCGTATGTCGATACGGGTATCGAGGTCGGATATGCGAACCTGTTGTCACGCTACGACGGTAAGTTTGCCGAAATCGTCGTCCCGTGTACCGAGGCAACCAACGCGGCCGCAGCGGCCACGGTCGCCGCAAACAACGCGGCCGCAGCAGCCAATAGCGCAGCAGGAAGTGCATCGACGGAGACAACAGCAGCGAATACAGCCGCAGGCAAGGCCAACGCCGCAACGACGGCCGCAAATAACGCAGCAACAGCGGCCAACACAGCCACGGGTAAGGCAAACGAGGCGGCGACAGCAGCAAATAATGCAGCGGAATCCGCACAGCGCGTCGTCGACACCTACGACGACGTTATCAATACGCTCGCGCACTCCGACTGCACCCTCGACGAGCGGGTCGAGGCACTCGAAAAGGCGCTTATAGCCGTCTTGTCGGGTGCTGTCGTGATTCCCAAATTGCAGATCAAGGAATTGAACGTATGGGGCAATAACAGCCTTGCCCCCGTCGGCGACGGCGCACCGACGAAAGCCCCGACAGAGCCGGGCAGTTCTACATCGACAAGACCGCCCGCGCGCTCTATTTCTCAACGGGTAACGCGGCCGTGTCAGACTGGAAAATTCAATAATGCAAACGGAATATGGCACAGGTTAACAAATACGCAGATCGGGCCGCTTATACGGCCGACGCGAAACGTCTTTCAACGAAATCGGGCCGTTTCGTTCATCGAAAATGAAACGACAACGATTTACGACGGTGTGAATACCGTCGTCGGAAAATCGGCTGCCGCCATCGGCGATCTCGCCGTTTTCGATAAAACGGACGGGGTTATCAAATACATCAAAAGCGCAACGATTGCCAAGGCGCAGATTCCAGCAAACCTTGTACCGCTGGCCGTCGTCTATGCGCGACAAGGTGAACAGCTATTGATCGTATCGCTCGACCATGTTTCGGGCAGAATCCGCTGGGCACATACCTACGAGGTTGCATTGTCGGGTTTCGATCTCGCTGCGGGCGGCACAATCGTGTTGAAGCTCGGTTCCGACCCTGCCGCCGCAGAGGTGTCGATAGCGTATACCGCAGGCGCAACGCTCGCGGATGTTGCATCGGCTATCAACGCGAAACTCAAAGGTGGGACACCCAATTACTCCTCGACGGATTATGGCGGATGGGCGGCGACTGCGGCGGACAATTTCGTCGTGATGGGTTCGAACACGTATAACGCCTCCCGTGCGGCGATTGCCGTTGTTGGCGGTTGTCAGATCGCAAGGACACCGGAAGACATTAACTACCAAACAACGTTGACGGGGGTGTTGATCGAGGGGTCAACCGAATATGTCCGCCGCAACAACGGCGTTAATTCGTCGTTTGCGGGCTATAATCCCGAAAAATTCCTGCAATACTATTCGGCCAACGGAACCGATACCACAGGAATCAAACCCGGAAGTAGCACCATAATTCGGGAAAGCGCTTTTACGGAAGAGGCCAACCCGGAACTGGTCGCCGCCTATCCAACCTACCGGGATTATCTGTTCGGAGAACATTTGCTGCAATATCCCGCAGCCTACGGCGCGCTGCTTCGTGATGGCAAGGCCAACACGCACCTGATCGGCGGTCTGCGGTTCGTCGACATCCACGGCGAAAGCGTTCCCCGTTATCCGGCCGCTGCGGCCGCCTCGACTACGGCGTCACGGTCGAGGGCGCAACTACCGGACTGGAAGCGGGCGCATGGTGGCTGCCGTCCGTCGATGAAGTCTACCTGCTCATGCACGACCGCGTGCTAACGTCCGCCGACCGGGAAAGCGACCCTGTAAACCGCACGCTGTCGCGCCTCGGTAAGACGACCTGCTACGGATCGGGTTATTATCCGTGGACATCGTGCGAGTACAATTCCAACAGCGCGTTCATCTACTACGGCAACGCGGGCTACGTGGGCAACAACGACAAGTATAACACGTTCGCCGTGCGTCCGGTTTCCGCTTTGTAAAAACAGTTTTCAGTTTTTAATTCCCGCGCCGCATCGCGTCGGCGTGCGGTGCCGGGTTCGCAAGTTAGACCTATGGCAAAGAAATTATCTATCCTCGACAAAACGTTCCAACTGGCGTTGCTCCTGCATCGCCGGACGGCGGAATTCAATCGCAAATACAAATTCACTATCGGCGACCGCATCGACGTTGTGGCAGAGGAAGCGCAGGAAATGATACTGCGGGCGAATCATCAAACCGACCCGAAACGGGCCGCACAAATCATCTACGATTTCGTCCTGCGTATTGACACCCTGTCGCTAAAACTGCGGATGGCCGTTGCGCTGGGTCTGATGAGTGACGACGCAAAAGCACAATGCGATATGCTTATCGCAAAGATTAAAGACGAGGCGAGGGGTTGGCGAAACTATTTTCTGCGTGGCGAGGGTGTCGTCGGCAAGAGCAACGGGCCGTCGGCAGAGAGCCTATAATTATTATTTTGAAAAGGGTTTGCATACTATCATTCATAGTTATACCGACAATGCAAAAAACTGGCGAGTACAATTCCAACAACGCGTTCATCTACAACGGCAACACGGGCAACGTGAACAACAACAACAAGTATAACACGAACGCCGTGCGTCCGGTTTCCGAATTTCAAGGTAATGTAGACCCTTTCGCCTCGTTCTATAAATCAATGCGGGCGGCATATCGCCTATGCTTAAAAAACAAAGTGCATACCGCTAACGCGATACGCTTTTGGCTTGATGAAGAAAGCGAGCTTGTCGCGCTCGCCCGCGAGGTGTTCAACTGCGAATATGTCCCGCGGCAATCCATCGCATTTATCGTTACGAAACCATGCCTGCGCGAAGTGGTAGCCGCCGATTTCCGCGACCGAATCGTGCAGCACTATATCGTCATGCGCCTCGAAGCTCTTTTCGAGGAATGCGGAACACTCGACGATAACATGTTCAGTTGCCGCGTCGGGAAAGGCAACCTTGCGGCCATACAGGCCCTACAACAGCAGATATTCCACCAGTCGAAAGGTTATACCGCCGACTGTTATGTGGCAAAATTCGACCTGCAATCATTCTTTATGAGCATCGACAAACGCCGTCTTTACGACGAGTTGGTCGCATTGGTCGCCAAACGCTACGAGGGATGGGATAAGGATACGCTGTTGTATCTTATCCGCGTCGTTACGCTGCATAATCCGCAGGACAACGCCGTGCGGAAAACTCCACTTTGCGATTGGGCTGACCTGCCGCGCTCGAAGAGCCTCTACAATGTCGATTGGTTCCTCGGTTTAGCCATCGGGAACCTCACGTCGCAATCCGACGCGAATTTCTACAACGCACCCGCGATGCGGTGGATGCGCTCCGTTGGCCTCGCTCCTGTGAACTACGTCGATGATTTCGCATTCGTCGTCCGGGATAAGGCATCGTTTCTTACGGCCATGCCTTATATTCGAAACTATTTCGCCGCAGAACGGGGACTGACGATGCACCCGCGGAAATTCTACCTGCAACACTACTCGAAAGGCATCAAGTTTTTAGGTGCGGTTATCAAATACAACCGCGTCTACACGAACAACCAAACCGTCGCACGGTGTTTCGGAAAGATTCACTACTACAACGAAGCGTGCCGACACAGTAGCCGCCGCAAGGCCCGGCATGTCGAGAAGCTGGCGACAATCCTAAACTCCTATTTGGGGTTGATGCGGCATTTCGATACGTTCAACATTCGTAAACGCATCGCCGCAGAGGTCGGAACCGTATGGTGCGACTATATCCGTTTCGACGACGACATCACGACGGCAACGGTCGTCAAACATTTCCGGCAACGGGAAATCTGCAAATACAACGTCCGCAAACAACGCAGACGCGATTTATTCACACTCAAAAACTTACTCAACGATGGAAACACAGCAGCAAATTAACGAATTACAGTCGCGCCAGTTGGAACTGCGCGCGATCATGGCATCGTCGGACGAACGGGCCGCGAAATGCTTCAAAAACGGAACGTCGTTTCGTGAAACATACCCCGACGATTTCGCCCGATACGAGGCCGCAAACACCGAATACAACCGAAACGAACAGACGCTGGCCAAACTCGAAGCGACGCGAGATGCGGAACGAGCCGAGGAAGAGCAGGCGCATAACATCGACGCCGTATGAACCCGCTAACCGAACAATCGACAATGACCGAAACCGTCGTGCAGAACTCGGCGACAGCGATATTGACGTCGATTTTCTATCAAGCGCTTGCGGATTCGATCATTTGGTTGGTCGTTGCAGCTGTGGTTATCGTCTGCGATCTCTTTTTCGGCTGTGAAGCAGCCCGAAAAAGGGGTGAGCGTGTGCGCATTTCGCGGGCAGTTCGCCGCACGGTCAACAAAATGTGCGAATACCTGTGCTGGGTCATGCTCGGCATTACTATTTCGATAGGATTTGCCGCCGACTGGCTGAAATACCTGATTTTCGCCATCATTTACGGTAATGAACTATCGTCGTGCTTGTCTAACTATTTTGCAGCAAAAGGCAAGCGGATAACATTTAACGTCTTTTCGTTGCTGGGGCGACGGCTCGGTATTGACGAACTCGAACAATGCCACATCGAGGAAGACAACCGGGCTGAAAAAGTAAATAAAGACACATATTAAATCGGATTCGATATGAATTACATTTTGAAAAAGGCCCTCGAAATGGCCGCAGTTTTGGAAAAAAAAGTGAGCGACTTTTTCCTGTTCAAGTCGAACCGCATTCTGCACCTGCTCGGATGCCTTATCGGTTCAGCTTTACTCGGCTGGGAATTTGGCGTCGGCGCAGGATTGACGGCTGAAATCAAAGATATGCAAAGCGGCGGACGCTGGGACTGGCTCGATATTGCCGCCGACGCTATCGGTACGCTGGTCGGCGAGATCGTACATTTCGCAATCTTCAAACGCTGGTAGGTATGGCACAGCATTTCACTCTTTCCGAATTGCTCCACTCTGACACGGCGGAAGCAAGGGGAATCCAGAACACGCCGCCACACGACGTTCTCCGACGCCTGAATTACCTAATGGATAACTGCCTCGACCCAATCCGTCGGCTATGGGGCAAACCTATCGGCGTAAACAGCGGGTATCGGTCGCCAGCCCTCAATGCTGCCGTCGGAGGCGTGGCGACCAGCCAGCACGTCAAAGGCGAAGCCGCCTGATATAACGACGGGAACGGTCGAGGGGAACAAGCAACTATTCGACATGATCTGCGCAAGCGATATTTCGTTCGACCAACTTATCGACGAACGCAATTTCCGCTGGCTTCACATTTCCTGTAAAATGGGAGGCATCGGTAATCGTCGTGCTATCCTGCATTTGTAAGCCTATGAAAAGATACTATTTCGCAATAGTGGCAGCCGTTCTACTTTGCGCGTGTGCATCCACGCGCAACACCTCGCGTTCATCCACACAGGAGCGCGTCGAAGAGCGGGCCGAATCGGAGCGGCAAACCTCAACGCAGGAGCAGACGGAGGAGCAGCGCGACGTCGTAACGATTTCGAAAACCACGACGGAAACGAAATCGACGACAACCATCTACGATACGAGCAGCCCCGCTGCCGACAGCTTGGGAATCCCGCCGCCCCAGCAGACGACCACAACGGAAACGAAAACCACAAACACGACGGCAACCGTCGATAAATCCGTTATTCGTCAGATCGTCGACGAGCAATTACGCGAAGCCGCCAACGAACAAACCACGACGAACAAACAGGAAGACACAAGCACGGAAGAGATCAAAGAGGATTCGACACCGAAGAACCTGCGTTGGCTCGGCATCATTGCAATCTGCACAACTGTCATTATGGGATGTTTTTTCGTACTCCGTTTTGTCGGTCGAAAATAAGTTTATATCTTTGTACCGATGTCGTTTTACGGCATCGTGCGTTGTGCGGGTGTTGCTTCGGCGACCCCGCATTTTTGCAAAAGTTGTCAAATTGTTGTCAAATATTTTTCACCTCGATTCGCAATTTGCTGAATATAGGGTTTATACGTTAGATAAATACAAGGTTTCCTAACCCTAAATTCGCGTTCGAGTCGCGGTGAGGCTACGAAAAGGGAAAGGTTCCGACCTTTTCCTTTTTTCGTTCCGCCCGGGCGGGAACGGTTTAAATCTCCTGCCGGAAAAGGGAACATCCGACAATTTACATTATCTTTGCCGCACATATAAAGCCAGTTTATGGAGTCACTCAAAGAATTATATAAGATCGGCAACGGCCCGTCGAGCAGCCACACGATGGGGCCAAAAAAAAGGCTGCCGAACGTTTTGCCGAACGCCGTAGTCGCGACGTCGATTCATACCGTGTGACACTCCTACGGATCGCTTGCCGCCACGGGCAAGGGACACCTCACCGACGTGGCGATCCTTTCGGTGCTGGAGCCCATCGCCCCGACCCAGATCGTCTGGGAGCCGAAGGTCGTGCTGCCCTTCCATCCCAACGGCATGTTGTTCGAGGGGCTGAAAGCCGGCAAGGTCGTCGACAGTTGGACGATATACAGCATCGGCGGGGGTGCCCTGGCGAACGAGGTCCTCGCGCCTGGAGATACCCGCCAGCATCTATCCGCTGACGACGATCTCGGAGATCAAGGACTGGTGCTACCGCGAAGGAAAAACCTATTGGGAATATGTCAACGACTGCGAAGGCCCCCGAAATATGGGATTACCTCGACCGGATATGGACGGTGATGTGCGAAACGATCCAGCGCGGCCTGAACAACGACGGCGTACTGCCGGGAGGGCTCAAGGTCGCCCGCAAGGCGAGCACCTACTGGGTCAAGTCGAAGAGCTACACCGACTCGCTGAAATCCCGCGCCCAAATCTACGCCTACGCCCTGGCGACCTCCGAAGAGAATCGCATCCGGCGGCATCGTCGTAACCGCCCCCACATGCGGGTCGTGCGGCGTGGTTCCGGCAGTGCTCTACCACCTGGCCAATTCGCGCGATTTCCTGCGCATCCGGATCCTGCGCGCCCTGGCTACGGCGGGACTGTTCGGCAACGTGGCCAAAACCAACGCTTCGATCTCCGGCGCCGAGGTCGGCTGCCAGGGCGAGGTCGGCGTGGCGTGTGCCATGGCCGCCGCCGCGGCATGCCAGCTTTTCGGCGGCACCCCTTCGCAGATCGAATACGCCGCCGAGATGGGTCTCGAACACCACCTGGGCCTCACGTGCGACCCCGTGTGCGGACTGGTGCAGGTCCCCTGCATCGAGCGCAACGCCATCGCCGCAGCCCGGGCCTTCGACGCCAACGCCTACGCCACGCTCTCCGACGGCTCGCACATGGTGAGCTTCGACCGGGTCGTGGAGGTGATGAACGAAACCGGGCATAACCTCCCGAGCCTCTACCGGGAAACCTCCGAAGGGGGCTCGCCAGGCGCTATAACGGCAAAAGAAATAATCCGGACAGGATTCTTACGGCGGGGAACCGTGTTTTTTTGTGCTCCGGGATTTTTCGCAATTCGGAACAGGGAATCTTCCAAAACTCAGACCGATAAGCATCCGGATAGCGAATGACCTCCGACCGCTCGTGTTCATGCCCTTTGAACGGCTGCACGGCTGTCTTTTGCACAGTCGCCCTGCGCTCCGTCCAGTCGCCGCGTGCGCCGGAATCCGCATATTCATAGCTTTAGCTCCGCCCGTAGCACCATCGTAATTGTGGGCTTCCTCCCGGCGTGCCACAAGCCGTCCCCCGGAATCGTAGACACAGGCGGCTTCTACTCCGGGTTCCCGTAGAACCGCATCGGTTCGAGCCAACCGTCCGGCGGCATCGTCTAAAAATTCGGTCGACCGCCCCACCTGCCGCATCACCCTCGTATTCGAGTTCCTGCGCGGCGATCCGGGCTACGGCACCATAAGTCAGCGATGCCGGCCTCCCTGCCTGCGCATCCCTCCATACAGAAACACCGTATCCGTCCGAAAAAAGTACGGTTGGCAATGCCGCCGGGAGTGCGAACTATTTCGACTCCAGCTAACCATCGGGACAATGACGGTTGAAGATAATCGAGAATCCGGTCAAAATAAAAAGAAGCCGTTCCCCAGGGAACGGCTTCTTCGAATCGTATATGCAGCCTCGGATTTACGCCTGCTGGAGCGATTCCAGCTCGGCTTTCGAACCGACCACAAGGTTGTCGTAATCGCGCAGG